>Ga0209533_1000228_pt1 | contig 54159 bp, 40 predicted proteins | sample COG_04_FD_184748 | JGI IMG/M metagenome (GOLD analysis project Ga0209533, IMG submission 184748) | Pelagic Microbial community sample from North Sea - COGITO 998_met_04 (SPAdes) (version 2) | ecosystem: Environmental > Aquatic > Marine > Neritic zone/Coastal water | place: Helgoland, sampling...
GCCGGGGGTCGTGGGTTCGAATCCCATCATCCACCCTAAACGTAAAGCCTCTTGAATTTATTCAAGAGGCTTTTTTAGTTTTAGGATTGGCAAATTTATAATCTGTTTATGGTTTGATGCTAAACAACAGATAAATAGATGTTTCACATTCAGTACTAAACGTGTCGCTATTCCTATAATAACCTTTATTTTTGCAAAAATATATTTTGATGAGCACTTTTGATCTCTTACCAATTACCAAACAACTGCGTAGTGCAATTGACGATTTAGGTTTTGTAAAACCTACACCTATACAGGTGGAATCTTTTCCGGTTTTGCGTTCGGGTGCAGATATAGTAGGTATTGCACAAACAGGTACAGGTAAAACCTTGGCTTATATGTTGCCTATTCTTCAAGACATTAAGTTTCAGAAAATAGACACTCCTCGTGTTTTGGTGCTTGTTCCTACAAGAGAATTGGTTTTACAAGTTGTAGATAGAATAAACGAATTTGCCAAATACATGAATGTTCGTGTGGTAGGAGTTTACGGTGGAACCAATATAAATACACAAAAAAAGGCCTGTGCTTTGGGTGTAGATATTGTTGTTGCTACACCAGGAAGGTTATACGATTTGGCAGCCTGTAGAGCATTGCAATTAAAAACGGTTAAACAGTTGGTTATTGATGAGGTTGACGTTATGCTAGACCTTGGTTTTAGAATTCAGTTGGCCAATATTTTTTCAATACTCCCCGAACGCAGACAAAACATTATGTTTTCTGCTACCATGACCGAAGAAGTAGATGCGCTGATAGATGCTTATTTTATTAAGCCCAAAAAGATATCCATTGCCTTAAGCGGAACTCCTCTAAACAATATTTCTCAAACCTGTTTTAGAGTTCGTAATTTCTATACGAAAGTGAATTTATTAAATCACTTATTACTAGATAAAGAGCTTTTTAGTAAAGTATTGATTTTTGTGCCAAATAAAAAACACGCCGATATGGTGTTTGAGCTTTTAGAAGAGCAGTATGCTTCCGAGCTTTGTGTAATTCACTCGAATAAAACTCAAAATTACCGCATACGTTCCATCAAGCAATTTGATGAGGGAATTAACAGAATACTTGTTTCTACTGACGTGATGGCACGTGGATTAGATTTAGATAAAATTTCTCATGTAGTAAACTTTAACACCCCTGTATTTTCAGAAAACTATATGCACCGTATTGGGCGAACTGGTCGGGCAGAAGAGAAAGGAAATTCTATTCTGTTTTTCACAGATAAGGAAGAAATCTCTAAAAATGAAATTGAATCCTTAATGGATTATCAAATTCCTCAATCGGATTTCCCTACAGAAGTTGAAGAGAACGAACAGCTACTTCCCGAGGAGAGAGACGTTGCTAAAATTAGTAAAAATCGGAGCACCGAAACAACACTTAGAGATGCCGGTTACCACGATAAAAAAGAGAAGAACCAAAAGGTTAATACTGGAGGTTCTTACCGAGTAAAATTAGCGAAAAAATATAAAAAATCTCAAACAAAAGGAGACATTATTGCCAACAGAAGAAGTAAGAAAAGACGTAAATAATGGCACTTAATATTGTTCTTTTTGAGCCAGAAATACCTAATAATACCGGAAATATTGGGCGTTTAAGTTTAGCAGCTGGCGCAAACCTACATCTTGTAAAACCCTTCGGATTTGAGTTAGACGATTCCAGAGTTAAAAGAGCCGGCTTGGATTACTGGAAACACATCTCACTTACTATTTACGAGAGTATAGAAGATTTTTACACCAAAAACAAAGGTGAAAAAATGATTTATTTTTCGAGTCACGCAAGTAAAGAGTATTGGTCTGCTGATTATGAAGATGGAATGTTTCTTATTTTTGGAAAAGAATCCAAAGGTTTACCAAAGCAAATTATAGATCTCAATTTTAAAGACACTTATAAAATACCATTATTTAGTGATCATATAAGAAGCATTAACCTAGCCAACGCAGTAGGAATTGTCGTTTACGAGGGAATTCGACAACTGAGGTAATTTGTTCCAGTTTTATAAAATGAGGAATAAAAAACGGTTTGAGTATGCACCCAAACCGTTCAATTATAAAACAAATAGTTTCTTTAGGTAATTTCAGTGATTAAATCCGCTCTACTTTTTCTTACTTTGGCAAGATTTACAAGCCAGTCATTTTCCGCATCTCTGTAACCCAAAGGCAACATAACGCAACTGCGTAATCCTTTAGCCCTTAAGTCTAATATTTCATCCAAGGCACTTGGGTCAAATCCTTCGAGTGGTGTTGCGTCTACCTTTTCGAAAGCTGCAGCGGCTATGGCTTGAGAAAAAGCAATGTATGCTTGTTTTGTTGCATGATTAAAATTTTCCTCGGCCTCTTTTTGTGGGTAATTATCTAATAGCATCTGTCGGTATTTTTCCCAACCTTCATTTTTAAATCCTCTAACAGAATTTGTTAAGTCAAACATTTTATTAATTCGCTCAGCAGTATACGTATCCCAAGCAGCAAATACTAATAAATGAGAGCAATCTGTAATTACAGATTGATTCCATGCAATGGGCTTAATTTTTTCTTTTATTTCTTGATTTGTAATTACAAAGACTTCAAAAGGTTGCAATCCACTTGAGGTAGGCGCTAGAGATATAGCTTCTAAAATGTTTTCAATTTTATTTTGAGGTACTTTGGAACCGTTCATTGCTTTTGCAGCATAGCGCCACTTTAACTTCTTTAATAACTCCATTTTTTTTAATTTATAAAATTAATTATAGCTGATTACTTAAACTCTTTTAACAGTGTATTGGCTGCTAATTTACCTAATTGGTTCGAAGCTAAAGGACTTGCTCCTGTAATGAGTTTACGATCTAAACAGACTGTTTTGTCGGCTTTTGTGTTTACAATTTTGGCTCCTAAATTCTCTAATTTCTTGCACAACTCCCAAGGCATATGGCCTGGTAGATAACCAAATTTTGGTGTCATTTTATCAACAGAGTCTGGAAAAACGGCCATCTTGTATCCTTTGTAAAGGAAGTTTTGATTGTTAAGTGTTGTAGCTAATAAAGCACCTGGTCCATGACAAATTGAAATTGTATACAAATTGTTTTTATGTGCCCAATTTAACAATTCGCCTACTTTAGCATCTTCCGGAATACCCAACATAACTCCATGTCCGCCAGGTACAAATACAGCGGCATACGATTCGGATTCTGTGAAAGAATTTTGAATAAAATCTTGTAGTTTTTTGGGTTGCTTAAAGCTTGATTTGTATTCCTCAAAAATAGCTTTTACATGCATATCTTTTTCTGGAAACGCCCACATTTCGAACACAACTGGTTTGCCGGTAGGAGTAACAATCTCAAATTCAAAACCGGCATTTTTTAGATGCAGCATAGGTAACAAGGCTTCTATGGGGTGATTTCCTGTAGAAAATAAGGTGCCATTTTTCATTTTCATGTTCTGTTGCTCTGTAAACAAAACCACTACTTTCGATCTTTTCCCTTTGTATTTAGTATATACAAGATTTTCAAAGTCTGTCTTGTTTACTGTAGCTAACTTCAGTGCAAGTTTTGATGGGCTGTATGTGCCATCTAATTCCAATTTAGGAGCAATACCAAGTAATTTTTTTAACATAAGTAGGTGTCTTTAATTCAACACAAAAATAAAGTTCAGGTTACAAACTAAAATTAACCTAGGGTAAGAAAACTATTTTTTTACTTTTTTTGCTCTAATACGACTCAAACTTTGTTGAGTTATACCAAGGTAAGAGGCTATATGGTAATTAGGTGTATACTTTTCTATATCAGGATATTGTTCTAAAAACAGACCATAGCGTTCTGGAGCTGTTAGTTGCAGTTGATTTAAAATTCGTTTGTGTAAACTTACCACGTGTCGTTCTAAGTTTTTTCTTTGAAACGATTCGAACTCAGGAAATAATGAATGAATATTGTCTAATTCTTTTGCGTTAAATTCTACAATACTCGAGTCGGTAATGCATTCTACTGTTAAAGTGGCGAGTTTATTTGTGTAAACAGCAATAAAATCGCTTATCCACCAGCCTTTAATTGCAAATTGCAAGGTATGTTCTTTGCCATTTTTATCGGTACAATAGGACCGCAAACATCCTTTTGTAACATAGTATGTTTTTTTTACAGCTTGTCCTTCACGTATTAAAACGGCTCCTTTTAAAACCCTTTTTTCTTTCGAAATTTCATTCAAATAGTCTTCAGCTTCGGGTCTTAAAGTTATAGACTGTTTAATTTTAGTGATTAAATCTTGCAATGCTATTTTTATTGTTTATTCCTGGGTTACTTTAAGGTGAATTGTAGAACTCAAATTTAACTTATTATTTATGTAAGAGTTGATTGAATTTCGTTTAAATCGGTATAATTTTAAACGGTTTTTTGTTGTATCAGTATTCTATTGGTAGAAGTGGAAATTATATATGCGCCATAAATAAAGAACTAGAAATTAGTAGCATTGATAGAAAAAAAAATCCAAAATCTTCTATAATTTTAATGGTTAGTCTACGTGGATTTCAAATTTGAGCGCAGAATTGTTTTTGTTTACCAGCACAATATCATAGTCTCCTTTGGCCAAGGCAAGATGTGGAATTAGCTTGTTATTGCTCACTTCATATATGTCCACAGGTACAGCTTCATTAATATCTTCGCCTTTTTTAAAAGCAAGTATAAGTACTGGAAATGGAATGTTAAAATCTTTTAAATCAAGTGAAACATTTTTAGTGCCATTTTCAAACAACCAATGAGGTCTGTTGTTTGTATAGCGTGTATTTGGATGCAAAACAGCAACATCTGTCCAACTCTCTTTGCGTTCGTATCTAATGGCTTGTTTGTTTTTATCTAACAGCACAGAAGGTTCTGTTAGTTTGAGTGTTTTCAATAAGGGATGATTGAAGTCTGAATTACTTTTTTCTGTGTAGAGCGTTTGATTAATCGTAAAAGGGTTTATACCTGTATATTCTGTTAGCCTTCCTGCCATAGCTTTTTCCCATGGGGAATAAATACCCTCGTAAGCATGTGCAAAACCACAATGGATTAGGAATTTTTCATTCGGCTTATTATCCATCCACTTTTGAATGTTCTTGGCCTGTTCCATCTCTCTAGGTTTTCCTTGTCCTAAGCTCATATTTTCATAGGCAAAAACATGAAAACCAATAGACAAGGCAGCGCGTACTAAGTTTCCAAATTGAGGCTCGCTTGTATAGATTCCAGAGGATTGAACGGGATATTTTCGACCGTTTAGCAAGGAGTCTAAGTATTCACCATTTCCTAAAGCTTCCAATCCTAAATTTGTATACCCCTCACTGTATAGGTTCTGAAGTAGGGCTCTGGTAAAAACCCGATGAGAGGAGTTGTGATGCGCCTCGTTTATGATAACAACGGAGTGCTTTTTTGCTTGTTTTACGATGTAATCTAGAGCAGATACAACTTCGTATTTTTGATTTATAGAATCTTGTTCTTCTTTCGTATAGTTTACAACTCTGGTTCTAAAGGCTGTATCCCAATGAATTAGAGCGTTTTTATAATCTCCTTTACTTGCATAATCTGCCGCAGATAGTTGGTGTTTCCAAGCCACTGTATCGGTATTAACTTTTTGTTCAATTTCAGAATTAAACAAATAGTTGTGTTTAAATTCTATTGAAGTAAATTTCTTTTTTTTGTTGGTACACGAAACACTAAGAAGTGCCAGTGTACTTAGCATAAATAGATTTTTCACAACTAGATTTATTTAAAGTCAATATTTAATTAAGGTGTATTTTTAAGGTGTTTGCAATACATTTTTTATTGTTTGATGACTTCCATAGTTATAGGAACATCCTTAATAATAAAGGACCCTTTACCTTCTAAAATAATTACAATTAGTCTCATCAGAGAGAAATTATCTTCCTCAGTTCCAATAGCTATTTCTGTTCCGTCTCCAATTTTCCACTTATTTTCGTTAAGAAATTCAAGTTCTTTCATAAATTCAGGAATATTCTCAGTGAATTTAATTGTGAATTGTTTGTTCCTCTTGAAATTAAAAATTGTTCCCACAAATCCTTTTCTCATTTCTTCCATTTTCTCTTGTGTTTCATCATCAAGATCTAGTGTCATTTCAGGCGTTAATTTAGAATCCAATACGATCCATGATCCATACAATTCGTTTTCTGTGAATTGTTGACTATAAAGTGGGGTGGATGCTAAAATGATAAAAATAAAAATTGTTAATGATTTCATATTTTATTTTTTTACCCATCTAAGAAATAATCCAATTCTGTATCTGTCTGTTCTGACGATTTGTTAAAATGAACGAACCAGATGAGTATATCAAACTTTTTTTATTATTCAACCAATGTTAGTATTACTATATAAGTTAAAACATAATTACTAAACTTATAGATTGCATATCTAATTCTATGTTTTACTGAATATTCTCATTAATTTTTTTAGTACAAAGCAAAACAAATATAGTAAAATAAATAAGTATTTAGTTTGGTGGAAAAAATTCAAAAGCTCTGCAAATAATTAAACAGAATATATAAGGATTAGTGAAGCACAATTTTTGTAAGCCTAATCATTTTCTTTAATTTGTGTGTTTATAAATCGGAAGCACTTATGCCTGTTCGCGTATTAGTCTATTTTGTCTTATGTATATCTGGAAGCCTCTTTGCTCAAGAGGAGTGGAGCAGAGCTGCCTTTGTAAATGATTTAAAACAAGACGTAAACGACCATGTATATCCAAAGCACAAACGTGCAGGAAATCAATTTATAAGGTACTTTAACGATGCAAGTTTCGATGAGGACCAAGAGGAGTCTATTTACCAGCTTGTAAAACAGTTAAGACGAAGGCGCTTTAACGATGCCGAAGATTTTTACGATTTATTTCGCTTATTAAACCACTACGGAAAAGGAGCTCTAGACGACCAAAGTTTAGATGATTTTTTAACCTCATCGGTTGATTACACGGGAAGTTTAAAACATAAAACTGCAAAAAAGTACTTACAATATTGCTCCGATGCCCTGGTAGATAGCGTTTTACATTCCGGCCAAACTTTTACTTGGAAAATTGCTGAGGGCGAGCTTTTCTTCAGCTTCGATTCTATTCCTAAAATTTCTGCAGAGTTCTGCAAGCTCTACTGTATTTCTCGGGTTGATACGCTTGCTATACACATGACCAATGGAACGGTAAATTTAATGGAACACAAATGGTACGGAAATGCAGGTCGCTGCGACTGGACCAAGCATCAAATTCCTGAAGATTCTATTTGGGTGGAATTAGGAGCGTACAGCATAGATTTAAGAAAGAATTATTTTGAAACAACTAATGCAGAATTGCTGGGTGGTTTGCAGCACGATGAAGACCGCTTATTTGGACGTTATTTTGACGGTTTAAGTACAAATGCTACTCGTAAAGGTGCTAGGTATCCTGGCTTTATTTCCCAGAAGTCTAATTTGTATTTTTACGATTTATTTAAAGAGGTTGATGCACAGGGATGTTTAGAAATACGGGGGAAAAGAATGTTTCTTTTTGGAAAAGAACAAGAAAACATTCAGCTTATATTTTACAAAGACGAACAGCCATTTGTTTGGGCAAAATCCAAACGATTCCGTATGGAAGACCATCGAATTTATGCTGCTAAATCCGACCTAACCATTTTATGGAACTCGGATTCTATAAAACACCCACAGCTAAAACTGGTTTATTCAGACAGTTTACAAACATTAAGTTTGGAGCGTATAAACGAGTCATTTGGTTTAAGTCCTATTCGATCTTCTTACCACCAGTTAGATTGCTATTTCGATAGGATGACCTGGAACAAAGACTCTGCAAGTATTTACTTTTCAAACGATAAAGGACCTGCAAGAAACCCGGCTCTTTTGGAGTCGAATAATTTTTACAACGAACAGCGCTACCAAGATTTAGCTACCATGGCTAGTAGGCATCCAGCTTTCATACTTCAAAGTATGTGCAGAGATCATAAAGGGGAAAAGGAATTTCATATTAGCGAAATTGCAAAGTACTACAACTATTCTTATAAGGATGCCTTTGGTTTGATGAGCGATTTCACCCTTTTTGGTTTCGTAGATTTTAATACCGATATAGACCAAGTAGTAGTAAAAGACCGCTTATTTGAATTTTTACAAGCCCGAACAAATAAACGAGATTACGACGGCTTAAAAATTATATCGCGTGCAGAAACCTTACCCGCTGCAATACTAGATTTAGAATCGGGCGATTTAGCACTTACAGGAGTAAACATGGTAGAGCTATCGGACTCGAATAAAGTAGCTGTTTTTCCTTACGATGGAAGAATAGTTGTACATAAAAACCGAGATTTTACTTTTGATGGAATTGTACAAACTGGAAATTTTGCGCTTTTTGGAAAGCAGATGGATTTTGTTTACGATCCTTTTGTAATTGAACTCAATAAAATTGATTCTCTTCAATATTCCATTCCCTCCGGATTTTTAGATAAGCAAGGTATAGGAGTAGATTGGACCGTAAAAACGGTGATTTCAGATTTGGTAGGAAAGCTATTCATCGATGCACCAAAAAACAAATCAGGACTTGCCGACCAAGCAGCTTTCCCTAAGCTTCATAGTTACGAAGACTCCTATATATATTACGACAAGATTAAGGAACACGTTTACCAAAGAGATTTATTTTCGTTTAAAGCAGATCCTTTTAAGTTGGATTCTCTGTTAACAATAAGCACCGAAAGTTTAGAATTTGCAGGTAATTTAAATGCACCTACTATATTTCCTATGTTTAGAGATACCATGCGTTTAAACGATAATTTAGAACTCAGTTTCTCTCACCAAATACCCACTAGATATTCAGTATTTGAAGGCCGTGGCGAATTTACAAACAACCTATACTTAGACAATAAAGGCCTAAGAGGCGATGGAACGATTTATTATTTAAACTCGGTAACCACAACAGATTCCATCTTCTTTTATCCTCACAGAGCTTTAGCTCATGCCAAATCACATCTTTTATACGAGCAACAAAGCCCAACAAATTGTCCGGTCAGTAAGGTAGATGATGCCAGTATTGATTGGCGTGCTTTTAAAGATCAATTTCAGTCGTGGAACAGAGCATCCTTTTACGAAACCTACAAACAAAAATATTCTTTTGATGGCTCTATGATCTTGAGTCCAAAAGCACTCACGGCCTCTGGAGACTTTTACTACGACAATGCCATATCTGTATCCGAAGAATATATTTTACAAAGTCAGGATTTTACTGCAAACAACTCAGAATTTAATTTATTTGATGAAGCAGGAGGAACCAAAATAGTGCGCGCCAAAGAGCTGTATTCTGCTATGAGTTTTAAAGATGATTTTGGCTCCTTCGAAACCCTTAGCGATTCTACCTATTTTGAAATGCGTAAAAATAAATACCATTTGTATTTCGAGCTAATGGAATGGGACAGAGCAAATAAATCACTTTTATTTTCTCAGTTCTCAACAGAAAATGCCTGGTTGGTTTCGGTAGATGAAAATCAAGATTCGTTGCAGTTTTTTGCTACCGATGCTAGCTACGATCTTACTACCTTCGAATTAGAAGTTTCTGGTGTTGCCGAAATATTTATGCCTCCTGTAACTATAGAACCAGACTCCTCGTACCTAAAAATTCTTGCCAACGGAAAAATAGATCGTTTGCATAAGGCCTACTTTTGGGTAGACAGCCAAACCGAAACCGATTACAATTTTTACGATGCAGAATTAGATCTATTGAGTGCAGGTCGATTTTCTGGTTCGGCCACCTTCGATTATATAGATTTGGAAGGCAATACGCAGCCCATCCATTTTTCGAGCATAGAAAAAAGAGATGGAATTGTAACAGGCGTATCCTACATAGCCGAAGAAGATGATTTTCATTTAGATCCTTATTTTGGTTTTAAAGGAAAGGTGCTTTTAGATTCTTCAAAGGATTTTTTAACCTTTGACGGTTTTACAAGAGTGCATTTAGCTTGCGATAAGTTAAACCGAACCTGGATTCCTTTTAAAGATGAAGTAGACCCAGAGGATGTATTTATAGATTTGAATCCTGAGGTACGCCTAACAGACCGTCAGCAATGGCATGCAGGAATAATGATTAGTCATGCACCAACGGTATGTTATCCTGCATTTTTAAGCGGTCCTAAGCACGTAAACGATTACGAGGCTTTGGGTGTAGATGGTTTTGTTCATTTCGACGATTCGAACTGGGAATACATAATTGGCAGCCAAGAGAAAATTGAAGACCATAGCGCTCCTGGAAATTTGGCCATTTACAATCCAGAAGAATGCACGCTGTATTCCGAAGGAAAGCTAAGCCTGGGTGTAGATGCTGGTTTGTTAAAAATGGACGCTTATGGCTTTTTGGCGGCCAATTTTACCGAGCAATCTATTGAAGGTAAAATTGATTTAGGCTTGGATTTTTTAATCCATAAAAAAGCAGCTAAAATGCTGTATAAAGTCCTTAAAAAATCCTCTTTATCAGAAAAAATAGATCAATCCTCTGCTTTGCATCAAAGAATGTTGAAGGAGAAACTTGGCAGAAAACAGCTTAAAAAATACAACCGTAAAAAGAAAAGAGGGCGTAGGTTTATGCCCTCAAAATTAGAACATACTTTTTACTTTCCTCAAATGCGCGTAAAGTGGAATAAGAAGTCGGCTTCTTTTATATCGGAAAAACGCATACCGCTTAGTAATATAACAGGACGTAAAATAGACCGGATGGTAAACGGAATTGTAGAGTTTAGACCGCATGGGCAAGGAGACGAAATTAATATTTACCTAGAGCTTTCCAGTACACATTATTACTACCTAAATTACAGGCGTGGCGTAATGAAATTAATAAGTAGTCATCAGGAATTTAACAATCATATAGCGAGTTCTCCCATGCGTTTGTCCAATCTTTCTGGCAACAGCCAAACAGGTTCTTTTCGGTATGAAATTGGCAATTTAAAGCAAATGCAAAAATTCTTGAACCGTGTAAATTGGATTGAATAGTTTGTTGTGGAATTCGATAGTGTGCAAATTAAAAACCATATCAGTCTATTCAAAAGGCTCTAACAATACACTTCCTTTTTTATAGTAAAATCGTAATAAATCACCCTCAAATTTAAAAGCATGAGCTCCATTGTTTAATATATGGAATGGAATAATATCTACATTACAATTAAAAATAACACCCGTATCAAAAAATGGTGAAAATGTATAGTGATCACTCAAAACGATTGAAGTATCGGATGTGAGGTTGTATTTCGCTGAAGTGTAAGTATACTCTGTGTTTAGTGAAATAGACTGTTCATATTCATTAAAAAGAATATTTATAGCGCACTGATCGGAGTTTATTGGGTTTTGGCTAAGGTCGCTATTTTCGTAAGCCACTACCTTCCATGTTCCTATTAAATTTGTTTGTACATCTGTAGATTCGTCAATGCTCTGGTCAGAACACCCTATGGATAAAACCAAAACGAAACTCATGAGTGCTATTAATATCTTTTTCATTTTTCACCTATTTAATTAGTCAATATTTTTTAAACTTCACAAAATTAGATAATTACATATGAACAGCCAAGATGTAAGGTTTTTTTTAACTATTTAAAATAATGAATTAGCAGTACTGGACAGTAAAAAGATAATACGAGTCTTGCCGAGTTCGATTTTCTAGAAAACAACTGTTTATTTGTTAAACTTTTTTAGTACATCTCTTAGTCGAGCAGCTTCCATAAAATCAAGATCCTTGGCCGCTTTTTCCATAGCTTTTCTCAACTCGTTCATCTTTTTACGTTTGTTGTCTTCGCTTAGGTATTTTAGTTCTTCTTCCGAAACTTCTAAACTAGGGTCTGGTTCTGCTGCCTGATTGTAATTTTTACCTATTACAGAGCTTTGTTCTAAAATGCTGGCCTTAGACTTTTTATTCGCATACGGAACTTGATTATGATCGGTGTTGTATTTGATCTGAATTGCTCTTTTACGATCGGTATCGTCTATGGTTAACTGCATAGATTTGGTTACCTTATCTGCGTAAAATATTGCTTTACCTTTTTCGTGCCGAGCAGCTCTACCCACGGTTTGGGTAAGTGAGCGTTGCGATCTTAAAAAGCCTTCCTTATCGGCATCCAAAATGGCTACTAAAGAAACCTCGGGTAAATCCAACCCTTCTCTTAATAGATTAACTCCAATGAGTACATCAAACAAGCCCAAGCGCAAATCGCGCATAATTTCTACACGTTCCAATGTATCTACATCTGAGTGCACATACCTGCATCGCACACCATACTTAGTTAAGTAAATGGTGAGTTCCTCAGCCATTCTTTTGGTTAACGTGGTTACTAGTATTCTTTCGTCTTCTACAACTCTCGTATTAATTTCTTCTAAAAGGTCGTCTATTTGGTTTTGTGATGGTCGTATTTCTATAATAGGATCTAACAATCCTGTAGGTCTAATTACCTGCTCTACAATAACACCTTCAGATTGTTCCAATTCATAATCCGCAGGAGTAGCACTAACGTATACTACTTGCGGAACAATAGCTTCAAATTCTTCAAATCGCAATGGTCTGTTGTCCATTGCTGCAGGTAGTCTAAAACCGTATTCTACCAAGTTTTCTTTTCTAGATCTATCGCCACCATACATGGCTTTTACCTGAGATAAGGTAACGTGGCTTTCGTCTACAAAAAGCATAAAGTCTTCTGGAAAGTAATCAATCAAACAGAAGGGTCTTGTGCCTTCATCTCTTCCGTCTAAATACCTCGAGTAATTCTCTATACCCGAACAGTAACCCAATTCCTGAATCATTTCTAAATCGAAATTAACGCGCTCTTCCAACCTTTTAGCCTCCAAATGCTTTCCAATTTCTTTAAAGTAATCTACCTGCTTAATAAGATCTGTTTTAATGGAATGTTTGGCTACATCTAAGCGGTCTTTAGAGGTAACGAATATGTTTGCTGGGTAAATTTTTAAATCCTCGTATTGGTCTAGTCTATGTCCTGTTATAGGATCAAAAGATTCTAATGTTTCAATTTCATCGTCCCAAAACAAAATACGTAAACCATTGTCTGAGTAGCCGGGGAATATTTCAACACAATCTCCTTTAACTCTAAACTGACCTCGTTCCAATTGAATTTCAGTTCTGGAATACAAGGAGGCTACCAAAGACAATAGAAGTTCTTGTCGATTTATCTTCTGACTTACTTGAAGTTCGATTACATTTTTACTAAACTCCTCAGGATTTCCGATACCGTAAATGCAAGAAACAGAAGATACAACAAGTACATCTCTTCTACCAGAAAGTAGGGAAGAGGAGGTGCTTAATCTCAATTTTTCTATTTCTTCGTTTACCGATAAATCTTTTTCTATGTACAAGCCAGAATGCGGTAAGTACGCTTCGGGTTGGTAGTAGTCGTAGTAGGAAACAAAATACTCTACGGCATTGTTGGGAAAGAATTGTTTAAATTCTCCATACAATTGAGCCGCTAGCGTTTTGTTGTGACACAGTATTAAGGTAGGTCTGTTTACCTCCTTAACCACGTTGGCCATCGTAAAGGTTTTTCCAGAACCTGTAACGCCCTGAAGAGTTTGGTAGGGGAGTCCTTGGTCTAATCCTGCCACAATTTTTTTAATCGCTTGCGGTTGATCTCCTGTAGGTTTAAATTCTGATTCGAGTTGGAAATCCATAGTATAATGAAAAAAAAAGCATCCCTTTTGGAATGCCTTTAGTAGATTTATAAACTTCTTAAGTAAGTCATTCGAGATGTAATCTCTTCAAATTTCTCTTTTTGCCTTTCGATGTTCTTTCGCACTTCTTTTAAAAGTGGATTGTCGTCTTTAGCATTTTTAAAGAAGCTGATATTGTTTTCGAGCAAGGAAAGTTCTTCCTTATATTTTTTAGAGGTTTGTTGCATTTTGTACAACTCATCGTTCAATTTAGTTTCATCACCTTCGGCTACCATAGCTTCAATTCTGGTTTTAAACTGAATGTCTCTTTTTTCTGCCTTGTCCATGTCTAGCTGCTCAAAGTAAGCATCTATTAGGCTACGGAAAGTACTTTCTATAGCTTTTACATTTTTACGTGGCACTCTGCCCATTTCTTTCCAAGAATTTATAAAACCTTTTATAGTCTCAACATCCGTCTTGCTGTCGCCTGAGTTTTTAAAAGCTTCTACCTCTTTAAGGAACGCTTGTTTTACTTCTAAATTTGCTTCAAACTCCTTGTCTTGTTCCTCGTGTTGTTTCTTCAGATTATCGAAAAACGCATTGCAGGCTGTTCTCAGTCTATTCCAAAGAGCATCTGCTTCCTTTTTTGGAGCCATTCCCGATTTTTTCCAATCGTTTTGAAGTCTTTTTAAAATCGTAGAAGTTTCCGACCAATCAGTGCTTTCAGCTAGAGCTTCGGCCTTTTCTACAATAGCCAATTTGGTAGCCAAGTTTTCTTTTTGACCACTTTTTAAAGCGCGGTAAAAATCGTTTTTCTTAGCGTTAAAGTTTTTAATAAGCTCCATAAAACGAGACCAAGTTTCGTCGTTTTGCTCTCGGCTAATAGGGCCTACTTTTTTCCAATCTTCTCTTAAGGTATTAATAAGTTCCGATTGTTTTTGCCATTTATTATGATGTAATAATTCGCTGTAATCTATGGATTCAACTTGTTCGCAAATGGCAAGTTTTTCTTTATAATTATCTTCAAACGACTCTTTTCTTTTCTCATAAAAGTCGTTGCGTTTTTTGTGTACTATTTTGGTAGATACTTGAAAGCGTTCCCAAACAGCTTCTCTGTGTTCTCTTCCTACGGGGCCAATTTCTTTCCAGGCATCGTGCAGTTCTTGAAGAACCGTAAAGGCAGCTTCTAAATTTTCTTCTTCAGCTACAATTTCAGCCTTGGCACATAAAGAGGTTTTAAGCTCTAAGTTCCGCTTAAATTCAATGTCTCTTAAATCGTTGTTGATTCTTAAGTAATCAAAGAAATTTTCTACGTGATGGTGGTAGGTTTGCCATAAATTATTGAGTTCTGTTTTAGGAACTTGGCCGGCAGCCTTCCAACGAATTTGAATGTCTTTGAAATGCTCGAAAGTAACTTTCATCTTTTCCTCAGCATTCAACAAACCTTTCAACTCTTCAATTAAGTCGAGCTTAATTTTTAAGTTGTTTTTCATTTCTTTTTCCTGGTCGTTATAAAAAGCGTTTCTACGCGTTCTATAGGTTTCCATAACAGCTTTAAATTCGCTGGTATTTGGAAATACGAATTCAAATTTTTCAGCTTCTTCACCTTCTACAACAACTTCGCTGGCTTTAAATTTCTCTAAACCTTCTTTGTATGCCTCGTTGCTTCTGTCGTAAAATATTTTTTTAGCTTCGTCAATTTGAGCTTTAATGCTTTGAATAGGTGCCGTATCTACAAGAGACTTTACAGCTGCTATTAGGCTTTCCGTATCTAGGTTGTTGTATGTTGCCATATCAATTTGATCAACAGTTTTTGCTGTTGGCTCTGGCGCAATTGTTTCGATAATTTGCTTATCGTCAACCTGATTCGTTACGTTTATTTCTTCCATCTTAACTTGTGATCTTTTTATTTAATCAAAGCAAATATAAGAATTTAAGCGAATACTTAGCCTATTAATAGGTTCAGTTGCGTTTCTCTTGTGAGCTTCGTTAAATGGCATTTATTTTTTGGTTTTTTTTTGATAATAGGGCAAAAAAAATGTGCTTAAAGTTAAAAGCACATTTTTATAATAAAAGACTTAATAATGCGGTTTAAATATTTTCGATAACCATAGCTGAGGCTCCGCCACCGCCGTTACATATTCCAGCAGCACCATATTTACCTCCGTTTTGTTTGAGTACATTTAACAGTGTTACGATAATACGCGAACCAGAGTTTCCAAGAGGATGTCCAAGCGAAACTGCGCCTCCATTTACATTTACCTTAGCTGCATCTAGCTCTAGCTTCTTAACATTGGCAAGGCCTACTACTGCAAAAGCTTCGTTTAACTCCCAGTAATCTACGTCTTTAGTTGTTAAGCCAGCCTTTGAGAGTGCTACAGGAACTGCTTTTGCAGGCGCTGTTGTAAACCATTCGGGTTGGTGTGCTGCATCGGCATACGAGGTGATTTTTGCCAAAGGGGTAATTCCTAATTCTACTGCTTTATCTGCAGACATTAGAATAAGAGCAGAAGCACCGTCGTTGATGGTAGAGGCATTTCCTGCGGTTATTGTTCCGTCTTTTTTGAATACAGTTCGTAATTTTAAAAACTTCTCCGTGTTTATTTTCGAGTATTCCTCGTCTTCCGTTACTACAATAGCATCGCCTCTTCTTTGCGGTACTTCTACAGGAACAATTTCTTCTGAGAACTTCCCAGCTTTCCAAGCTGCGGCAGAGCGTTCGTAAGAGGTTAAAGCAAAACGATCTTGTTCTTCTCTAGAAAAGCCCATTTCATCAGCACATTTTTCGGCACATACGCCCATGTGAACTTTATTGTATACGTCTGTAAGTCCGTCTTTTACCAAACCATCTATTATGGCACCATCTCCCAAACGATAACCGTTTCGAGCTTTATCCATATAGTAAGGAACCGCAGACATGTTTTCCATACCACCTGCTACTACAATATCGTTGTCTCCGGCTTTTATGCTTTGAGCTGCCATCATAAGCGCTTTCATACCAGAGGCACATACTTTGTTTACGGTAGTACAAGGTACGTCTTGGGGCAATCCTGCTGCTAAGGCTGCTTGGCGAGCTGGTGCCTGCCCTAAGTTGGCTTGCAAAACATTCCCCATGATTACTTCTTGAACCAATGCAGGATCTAAATTTATTTTATTTAAGGCACCTTTTATGGCAGCTGCTCCTAATTTAGGGGCTGCTACAGATGACAATATTCCACCAAAACTTCCCATGGGAGTTCTTACGGCTGCTACGATAACTACTTCTTTCATTTAAATGTATTTTAAGTGCTGCAAGTTACAAAAATTGGACGGTGAATTTGTGCTCATTTTATCTTTGTAAAGAATGCTTTTTTGTTTAAGTTCGTAGGAAATGATTTGTAGATGAAAAAAGTATTGAATCTCTTAAGAGATCATCATAATTTAATATACCGGATTGGTTTATTTGTACTAGCTGTTGTGTTTAGTGTTTATTTAATGCCGCGCAAAAAGAGCTTTAAATATGAACTTATAGAAGGCAAGCCCTGGCCCCACGAAAATTTAATTACTGATTTGGAATTTTCAATACTCAAATCGGTAGATAAAATAGCGCTGGAGCAACAACAGGTAATTGATAATCAAAAATTTGTTTTTAAACTGGAAGAAAGTAAACTCCTGGAGGCTAGAAAAGTACTGGACAGTAAATTAGCGTATTTTTCTAAAATCACTAAGGAGGATAAGCCTGCACTAAAATCTCAGAAAGAACACGACAAATATGTTGATAAAGTACTCAAAAAGGCCCTAGCTACTTGGAAAACGATCTATAAAAAAGGCGTAATTCAAAACAATGGTAATATTGATGGCAAAGATTCCAATTACTTAATTCTTGTGGACAAAGGAAAGGGCAAAGAGTCCGCTTATCTGGGAGATTTTAACTCTTTGGCAGAGGCTACTAATAGCATAAAAAAAATAGCTGAGGGGAAAACAGATGCCTATAAAGATGTTGCAGATATACTTGTAGGAGCGCTTACTCAAAACTATATTTTTAATCCAACCGAAACACAAGAGCGCTTAGAATACGACCAACAAAAAATAGCAAAAGTTAACGGAAAGGTAAGTATTGGAGAACTCATTGTTTCTAAAGGTGAGTTGGTAACTCCTAAAATTTATTTAAAATTAGTATCGTACAAAAAGGAATTCGAAGGAGATCAAATTAGTTCGAGAGCCAACAAATATATACTTATTGGACAGGTAATGTTAATTAGCTTATGTTTTCTGATTATTTTCTTATTTGTACGAGCCAAAAGAGTTGCTATTTTTAACGATTCGAATGCACTAAAATTTATACTATTAAACTTACTTTTATTCATCGCATTGGCTCGATTTTCTTTATTGTTTTCTAATAATAATTTAATCTATTTGGTTCCTTTTTGTACACTTCCATTAGTCATTCGTTCTTTTTACGATTTGCGTTTGGCGCTGTTTATTTACACCATAGCTATTGTTCTTATTGGCTGGCTGGCACCAAATCCTTTTCATTTTGTGTTTATTCAACTCATGGCAGGAATACTTTCTATATTAACCATCGATAATCTATACAAAAGATCTGATTTATTCATATCAGTGGGTAAAATTGCACTGGTCTATTTTCTCAGTTATTTAGGTATTTCTTTAATAACTACCGCCGATGTTTTTGGACAAGATTATTCGGTCTATTTATATTTAATGGTAAGTGCAGTATTAACCCTCTTTACATATCCACTGGTTTATGTATATGAAAAACTATTTTCACTGGTATCCGATATTTCATTGTTGGAATTATCAGACACAAACCACCCTTTATTAAAAGAGATGTCGGAAAAAGCTCCAGGCACTTTTCATCATTCTTTACAGGTATGTAATTTAGCTGAAAACGCCGCTATGGAAGTAAATGGAAATTTACTTTTAATGAGAGTTGGTGCTTTGTACCACGATATTGGTAAAATGGAAAATGCCTTGTTTTTTATTGAGAACCAAACTGCAGGAATTAATCCTCACGACGAACTGTCCTCAGATGAAAGTGCAAAAATGATTATTTCTCATGTAATAAGAGGCGTGGAAAAGGCCAAAAAATACAATTTGCCTGAGCAGGTTATCGATTTTATTAGAACACATCACGGCGAAAGTATGGTGCAGTACTTTTACCAACAATATGTGAAGAAATTTCCGGATATGATGAACGAAACTGAAAAGTTTAGATACCCTGGGCCCAAACCATTTTCAAAAGAAACAGCAATATTAATGATGGCAGATTCTGTAGAAGCAGCTACCAGAAGTTTGGCAGAAAAAAACATAGATAATATAAGCGATTTGGTGCACAAAATTATAGAAAGCCAAATGCGTAGCGGGCAGTTTGACGATGCAGACATTACACTAAAAGAGATCAGTAAAATTAAGAAAGCCTTCATAAAAAAGCTCTTAAGCATGCACCATTTGCGTATAGAATACCCCTCTATTTAACCCATACCATCTTGTAAGTAAGACATTTATTGAAACTGAAAAAAAAACTCTTAAAAAAGGCTTGTATACTAATAAATAGCAAACTATATTTGCACTCCTCAATTGAGGGAGTTCATTGAATAGGAGAGGTGCCTGAGTGGCCGAAAGGAACGGTTTGCTAAATCGTCGTACCCCGCAAAGGGTACCCAGGGTTCGAATCCCTGTCTCTCCGCAATTTTTATTTATATTAGAATTTCGGGGTGTAGCGTAGCCCGGTTATCGCGCCTCGTTTGGGACGAGGAGGTCGCAGGTTCGAATCCTGCCACCCCGACGAAATTCTTTCTGGTTTTTACAACCAATTTTATTACCGCTGGTTCTCGGTTATGAACTTCCCATTAAATTGGGCTCGTAGCTCAGCTGGATAGAGCACCTCCCTTCTAAGGAGGCGGTCGAAGGTTCGAATCCTTCCGGGCTCACAAAATCAAGACATCTTTTAACTAAGGTGTCTTGATTTTTTTTTTGCAGATTAGAAACTAAATTTAAGGTGGTCTTATACCTTGGTGGAGGAGAGATGTGGGAACCTATGGCGGTAACAATCATGGTAGGCTTACTATTTGGTACAGTAATTACCTTACTGTTTATTCCTGCCTTTTACAGTGTTCTGTATAAAGTAGATTACCATGGGTATAAGTTTAATAATGAACTATTAAAATAGATATGCTTAGGTGGTACCCTTATCGTTTTGAATTTTTCTTTTTTAGTTTGCTGGTCATTTTATTCGGATCTCTTCTAGTGCCAACAGTTTTGTTTGAACAAGTTATTTCTCCTGATCTATTCAATATCAATATTTTGGCGGGCATATATTATACCAGTTACAATTGTAGCCCAAAAGTCCTCGATTTTAATTTGATTTTTTGGACAAATTTATTTATTTGTAATTACATCTATTGTAGTTGGAAAATATATTAAGCAAAATGGCAATTAGCTTAGACAACCAATTTATTTTACAACATATCTTTTGTCTTATAATATATATTATGTTAAATAACATGTATTAAAAAAAGGATGTGTTAGCTTACACACCCTTTTAGTAAAATTACTGTTGTAATTCCTTAATTCTTGCATTTGTTCTTTTCCAACATTCTATATCGTCAGTTTGGTAACATACTTCCTTAAGAACACCTAACACCTCCACAGCACTATCGTCAATTCTAACAGCTTCCTCTAGGTAAGGTTTAGCAGAAGCATAAAGGTTGTTACGTTTCTTTTTTATAGAAGCATACTTTTTTTGATCTACTTCGCTAAGACCTAAAGAATTCATTTTCTCTACTAAAGCTACTGTTTGATCTAAAAACAATCCAGCTAAGTTATTGTAGGCATCAAAATAATCAGCATCAATTGCAATAGCTGCTTGGTATGCGAGTTTAGCATCTTCATACTTCTTTAAATTACCTAAGGCCATTCCTTTAGCAAATTGTAAGATCTTGTTGTCAGGAGCAGCATTAATTGCTACATCCAAACTCTTAAGAAGTGCATCATTATCGTTTTGAGCTAAATAGTAATTAACTTCTTCAAAGATTAAACTTGTGTTTTCAGGAGCTAATTTTCTACCGTTTTTAAGCGCATCAAACTGAGCATCAGGATCGTCCATTTTACCGTATTCTTTTACTAAGGACATGTGGTATTCACCATTGGTAGGATCGAGTTCCAACAAACGTAAAAGAAGCTCAACAGATTTATCGGAGTCTTTTGCCTGGATGGCCATTAAAGAGGCATTGTAAATATTTGAGGTATCAATTTTTGCAATTGCAAAAGATGCATTTACGGATACAATTTTCTCAAACAATGTTAGGGCTTCGTTAAATTTCTTTGCATCGTATTTGTCGTACGCTGCATTTCCATAAGAGTATGCACAGCGCAACAACTCGGTTTTAGACTTTTTGTAATAAGTAGAGCTATCATTTTTTGTGTCCTCCAAATAAGCACTGGTTGCAGTATCTAACAAACCGATTTCTTTTGAGGTTTCGTACAAAGAATAGTATACCAATCCTTTATGATACAGGAACTTACTGAAATCTTTTGCTTTTAAAGTTCCGCCATCCTTTAGTTTAACATCAGCTTGATCTACATAGGTCTTTGCTGCATTAAAGTCCTGCTTTCTGTACGATAATATCGCACTTGTAAGATCTGATTTTTGTGCATAAGCATCTCCTGCAAAAAAAGCTATCGCAAGAATTAAAATTCCCTTTTTCATCTTTAGGCTTCTAAATTATTTTCTTCTGTATTTGTACTATCTAAGTCTTCTATTGAAGTGTTTTCTTCACCTTCGGTGAGCTCTTCCTCCTCGTCTTCGTCTTTATTAACTTTAGCAACTGCCGCAATGTAGTCGTTGCTTTTTAGTGTAATTAAACGAACACCTTGCGTTGCTCTTCCCATTACACGCATGTGCTCTACTCCTAACCTAATGGCAACACCAGATTTTTTAATAATCATTAAATCGCTTTCATCTGTTACGTTTTTAATGGCAATTAAATTCCCGGTTTTTTCTGTAACGCTAATGGTTTTCACCCCTTTACCACCACGGTTAGTTATCCTGTAATCGTCTAGTTTTGATCGTTTACCATATCCGTTTTCGGATACAACCAACACATTAGATTCTTCGTCATTAACGCAGATCATTCCGATTACTTCATCCGTATCTTCGATACGAATTCCTCTAACACCCGACGCATTTCTACCCATTGGTCGAGTAGCATCTTCGTGGAAACGAATTGCTTTACCCGATTTAGCAGCTAACATAATAAAGGAATCTCCCGTAGTTAATTTTGCTTCTAATAACTGATCGTCTTCCCGAATACCAATTGCATTAATTCCGTTAACACGTGGACGAGAGTACGCTTCAAGTGTTGTTTTTTTGATGATTCCGCGTTTGGTACACATTATTATATGATGCTTGTTGATGTATTCTTCATCTTTCAGATTGTCTACATTCAAAAAGGCCATTACCTTATCATCTGGTTCTAGGTTTATTAAGTTCTGAATGGCTCTACCTTTTGCGATTTTAGAACCTTCAGGGATTTCGTATACTTTTAGCCAGAAACACTTTCCTTTTTCTGTAAAAAACAGCATGTAATTATGGTTTGTGGCCATAAAAATTTGCTCAACAAAATCTTTATCTCTGGTGGTAGCACCTTTAGATCCTACTCCTCCTCTACTCTGCGTTTTGTATTCGGTTAAAAGTGTTCGTTTAATATATCCTAAATGCGAAATTGTAATGACAACCTCAGCGTTCGGAATCATATCTTCGATGTTTAAATCTCCACCGGCGTATTCGATCTCTGTGCGTCTTTCGTCGCCGTATTTTTCACGAATTTCAATCAATTCGTTTTTAATGATATCCATACGTAAAGATTCGTCACCCAGTATATTTTCTAAATCGGCAATTAGCTTCATTAGTTCAAGGTGTTCTTCTTTAATTTTATCTTGCTCGAGTCCCGTTAGTTTTTGAAGTCTCAAATCAAGAATTGCTCTTGCTTGAATTTCAGAAAGACTGTAGTTTTCTATTAAGGCTTCTCGTGCAATCTCAGGAGTTTTTGAGGCTTTTATTAAAGCTATAATCTCATCTAGATTGTTTAAAGCAATTAACAAACCTTCTAAAATATGTGCTCTTTTGTTGGCTTGTCGTAGTTCGTACTCTGTTCTACGAACAACTACTTCATGCCTGTGTTCCACAAAGTATTTAATCATTTCTTTTAAGGTAAGCAACATAGGTCTTCCCTTAACAAGCGCAATGTTATTTACTGAAAATGAGTTCTGTAAAGCAGTATATTTAAACAGTTTATTTAAGACTATGTTTGGTATTGCATCGCGTTTTAATATGTAAACAACACGCATACCATTACGGTCAGACTCGTCACGAATATCAGAAATACCTTCCAATTTTTTATCGTTCACTAAATCGGCCGTTTTTTTAATCATATCGGCTTTGTTAACCATATAAGGAATCTCGGTAACGATAATACAATCGCGTCCGTCTACTTCCTCAAAAGCAGTTTTGGCTCTCAATACAATACGTCCCTTTCCAGTTTCAAAAGCGTTTTTAACACCATCGTAACCGTAAATGGTTCCGCCAGTTGGGAAATCTGGTGCTTTTACGTAATTCATTAAACCTTCTGTATCTATATCGTTATTTTCGATAAAAGCAGTGGTCGCATTTATTACTTCTGTTATATTGTGAGGAGGCATATTAGTAGCCATACCTACTGCAATACCAGAAGCACCATTTATTAACAAGTTAGGTACTCTTGAAGGGAGAACGGTAGGTTCTTTTAGAGAATCGTCAAAGTTTAATCGAAAATCCACGGTTTCTTTATCGATGTCTTTCAACATTTCTTCAGAAATCTTTTTCAGCCTAGCTTCTGTATAACGCATAGCTGCAGGACTATCTCCATCTATAGAGCCAAAGTTACCTTGGCCATCCACTAACATGTAGCGCAAAGACCAATCTTGAGCCATACGAACCATAGAGTCGTAAACAGAGGAATCACCATGTGGGTGATATTTACCTAAAACTTCCCCTACAATTCTAGCCGATTTTTTATGTGCTCCAGTAGAACGAATTCCCAATTCGTGCATTCCAAAAAGAACTCTTCGATGTACGGGTTTAAACCCATCTCTAACATCAGGCAAAGCACGAGAAACAATCACAGACATCGAATAATCGATGTAAGCAGATTTCATTTCCTCTTCAATATTTATAGGTATAATCTTTTCTCCGTCAGCCATTTACTAAGCAATTATGATTTGTATTCTTTTCTATCTTTTAAGACACACGAATATAGGGTAAAATGATCTTAATTCCACCAAGCAAGTGTGGAAATAATTAACAATTTGTTCTGTTAATATGTTGAAAAAAGTACGTGTAATAGCTTAAATGTTGTTAAAAGGTATTTATCTTTGATATTGGATGAATTATGGATTTAAAATAGAAAGATTATGGACGATAATTTCTCACCAAGAGTTAAAGATGTAATTCAATTTAGTAAAGAAGAGGCTATACGTTTAGGTCATAATTATATCGGCACAGAGCATTTGTTGTTAGGAATTTTGAGGGAAGGTGAAGGCGTAGCTATAGAAATCTTAATGATTCTAGGGCTCGATATTAAGACTTTACGAAGAAAAGTGGAAGATTTATGCTCCAGCGAAACTTCGAGCACTCAAACTAGTAACGCTAACATTCCACTTACTAAACAGGCAGAAAAGGCATTAAAAACCACTTTTTTGGAAGCCAAGCTTTACAACAGTGAATTAATTGGAACTCCGCATTTACTCCTCTGTATTTTAAGAAATGAAGCTGACCCAATGACATTATTATTAGAGCAACTCAACGTTACTTACGATAATGTAAAAGCACAGTTTGAAGATATTTCTGAGGATACAGATCTTGATCAACCTTTTAGATTGGAGAATTTAGCTGATGATGATTCTGAGAGTTCTGATTTTGAAAGTAGAGGCTCAAGCGATTATAAATCAGAAAAAACAGTTAAGAAAGCAAAAAAATCAAAAACACCAGTACTCGATAATTTTGGTAGAGATTTAACAAAATTTGCTGAAGACGACAAATTGGATCCTGTTGTTGGTAGAGAGAAAGAAATTGAACGTGTTTCTCAGATATTATCGAGGCGTAAAAAGAACAACCCAATGCTTATTGGCGAACCTGGAGTTGGTAAGTCGGCAATTGCAGAAGGCTTGGCACTTCGCATTGTTCAGAAAAAAGTTTCTAGAGTTTTGTTTGACAAACGAATTGTTACTTTAGATCTAGCCTCTTTAGTCGCCGGTACAAAATACCGTGGTCAATTTGAAGAGCGGATGAAAGCGGTTTTAAATGAGTTAGAAAAAAACCCGAATATCATTCTTTTTATTGATGAAATCCACACTATTGTTGGTGCAGGTGGAGCTGCAGGAAGCTTAGATGCCTCCAACATGTTTAAGCCAGCTCTTGCTAGAGGAGAGCTTCAATGTATTGGAGCAACTACACTAGATGAATACAGACAGCATATTGAAAAGGATGGAGCCTTAGAGCGAAGATTTCAAAAAGTATTGGTAGAACCAACCACAGACGACGAGTCGCTTCAGATTTTAACAAACATTAAAGATCGTTACGAGGCACATCACAATGTAAGCTATACCGATGAGGCTTTAAAAGCTTGTGTTAGTTTAACAAGCAGATACATAAGCGACAGGCATTTACCCGACAAGGCTATTGATGCCTTAGACGAAGCAGGATCTAGAGTACACATAACAAACATTAAAGTGCCCGAAGCAATTATTTCTTTAGAAGCAAAACTTGCTGAAATAAGAATACAAAAAGTAGATGTAGTAAAGCAACAACGATACGAACAAGCAGCTCAGCTAAGAGATGTAGAAAAACAAACTGAAAACGAATTACTTGAAGCTCAAATATCCTGGGAAGAAGATGTAAAATCTAACCGCGAAACAGTTTCGGAACAAGATGTAGCAGAAGTAATTGCAATGATGACTGGAATTCCAGTTAATAGGATTGCAGAAAAAGAGAACGACAAACTGTCCTCTATGGCTAATCTGCTTAAAGAAAGCGTTGTTGGTCAAGATGAGGCAATTGGTAAAATTGTTTTAGCTATTCAGCGAAATAGAGTAGGTTTAAAAGACCCAAATAAACCCATCGGTTCTTTTATTTTTTTAGGACCAACGGGTGTTGGTAAGACACAATTAGCAAAAGAATTATCCAGAGTGCTTTTTGATAATGACACTTCCATGATCCGAATTGACATGAGTGAGTACATGGAAAAGTTTTCTATTTCCAGGCTAATTGGAGCTCCTCCGGGCTATGTTGGTTACGAAGAGGGCGGGCAACTAACCGAACGTGTTAGAAGAAAGCCTTACTCGGTCATTTTGTTAGATGAGATTGAAAAAGCGCATCCCGATGTTTTCAATTTACTTCTTCAAGCATTAGATGATGGGATGTTAACCGATAGTTTGGGTAGAAAAATTGATTTTAAAAACACCATTATTATTATGACTTCCAATATTGGAACTCGTAAATTAAAGGAGTTTGGTACCGGTGTAGGTTTTAGTACTTCTGCTAGAAAAAGTAGTTTTGATGAGCATACAAAGAGTGTAATCGAAGGTTCGTTGAAAAAAACGTTTGCTCCAGAATTTTTAAACCGTATTGACGATGTCGTATTATTTAATACGCTTACAAAAGAGGACATTCATAAAATTATTGATATTGAATTAAAAAAACTCTTTGTACGCATTAAAGACATTGGATTTACTCCTAAAATTACCGATTCTGCCAAAGATTTTATTGCAGAAAAAGGATTTGATACTGCTTATGGTGCTCGGCCTCTTAAAAGAGCCATTCAGAAATATGTAGAAGACGTGTTGGCTGAAGAAATAATTTCTAAAAACATTTCTGAAGGAGACAAACTCTTGGTTGATTTCGATAAAAAGAAAGAAATCATTAAAATTAAGATAACAAAACCACGTGCTAAAAAAGCAAAGAAAGTTTAGCCATTAAGTTTACGAAACAAAAAAAAGGAGCCAATTGGCTCCTTTTTTTTGTTCGTTACTAATTTAAGATTCTTTAGATATGAAGTTGTCCATTAACTCTTCACTTACTCCTGTAAAAGAGAAACCTCCATCGTGAAATAAATTTTGCATTGTAACCATTTTGGTTAAATCAGAGAACAATGATATTACATAATTCGCACAGTCTTCAGATGGTGCATTTCCAAGTGGAGACATCATGTCGGCGTACTTGTAAAAACCATCAAATCCTTTTACACCACTTCCTGCAGTTGTCATTGTTGGAGACTGAGAAATTGTGTTTACACGTACTTTCTTTTGTTTACCGAAATGGTAACCAAAACTACGAGCGATCGATTCTAAATAGGCTTTATTGTCTGCCATATCGTTGTAATCTGGAAACGTTCTTTGAGCAGCAATATAGGAAAGCGCTACAATAGATCCCCATTCATTCATGGCATCTAATTTCATTGCAGTTTGCATAACTCTATGAAACGACATCGCAGAAACATCCATTCCCTTCATCATGAAATCGTGACTTAAATCGGTGTAATGCTTGCCTTTTCGAACGTTTATAGACATTCCTATAGAGTGTAATACAAAGTCTATTTTACCTCCTAAAATCTCCTGAGACTTGATGAAAAGACTTTCTAAATCCTCCATAGAAGTAGCATCTGCAGGAATGACTTCTGCATTACATTTTTCAGCTAATTCTTTTATAGCTCCCATTCGCATAGCAATTGGAGCATTTGTAAGAACAAACTCTGCTCCTTGCCTCTTCGCTTCTTCCGCAACTTTCCATGCAATAGACTTAGGGTCTAGTGCTCCGAAAATAATACCTTTTTTACCTTTTAATAACATGCGACTTCTAGTTAAATTTTAACAAATATAATTGAAATTTGGATGTACTTAGTCATTTAGCATCAGTGCTTTTGCATTTTCTAATGCAGCTATACTAATTTTTTCACCACTTAGCATTTTAGCTAATTCATCAAGACGCTGTTCGTCAGCTAACAAACGGATGTTTGTTTGTGTTTTTCCAGCTACATCTAATTTTTCTACTTTATAGTGTGTGGTAGCTTTTGCTGCTACCTGTGGTAAATGACTGATGACTATAAGTTGTGTTTCTTTTGACATTTCGGTGAGAATTCTAGCTATTTTACTTGCAATTTCACCAGAAACTCCTGTGTCTATTTCATCTAAAACCAGGCAAGGAAGCGCTAAATGCCTTGCTAACAAAGCCTTAATTGCTAGCATTAATCTCGAAGATTCTCCGCCCGAAGCGACCTTAGACATTTCTTGAAGGCCTATGCCTTTGTTTGCAGAAAACAAAAAATTTATCTCGTCAATTCCCGATTCATGTAAAGTTGTTCTAGTATTTAAATCAACCTTGAATTGTCCATTCTTCATTCCTAAATCAACTAAGGTCGAAACAATAAATTTTTCTATTGTTTCGGTTACAGCTGCTCTATTTTTCGAAAGAACTTTTGCCTGCTTTAAAAGGTTTTCTTTTAAAGTTTTTATAGAATCTTCTAAATTCTTTAGCGTAGATTCAATTTGAGAATATTTAGATAAACGCGCTCCTATTGCCTCAAATTTATCTAATAAATCTGTAAAACTGTGTGCTCTATGTTTTTGTTCTAATTGATTTATCAAGTTGAGTCTTTCACTACTTAATTCATAGTCAACATTACCACCATTAGCTTTAGCGAGAGATGATTCACTCTCTTTAGAAATATCTGCCAACTCTAGAGCAACACTATTGAGGCGTTCTGCTAAGTCTGAATAAGTAGAACTGTAAGCACTTATTTTAGTAAGGTCCTGAACTAAATCGGAAAGCTGATTGTTAACAGGATTACTACTGTGATTGGATTCTAAAACAAAATGAACTTTTTGTAATATTTGATTAATTTCTTCTTGGTTTTCTGCAAGTCTAATTTCGTCTTCCAGAATTTTCTTTTCACCTAAAACTAAATTAGCATCCTCTAGCTCTTGATGTAAAAAGGATAAATAATCCAATTGACTTTTAGACTCTTCTCCCTCATTTAAAAGAGAATACAACTCTTTTTCCAACGATTTAAGTTTGGCAAAGTCTGTATGGTATTTTTCTAATAAAAGTTTGTGTTTTGGCGAAGTTTTTTCGGCTAAACTATCGATTAATCTTAACTGAAAACTTGAGGTGTTTAATAAAACAGTTTGGTGTTGTGAGTGAATGTCTATTAAATGAGCAGTAAAAACTTTTAATAAGCTAGCATTAACAGGACTATCGTTTATAAAAGCTCTTGATTTGCCCGAGCTAGAAATCTCTCTTCGAATGAGTGTTTCTTTGGGCTCATAATCTAATTCGTTTGCATTAAAAAAGGATTCTAAGTCGTAATTTTCAATTGAAAACTCACCCTCTACAATACATTTTCTCTCTGAGCTTAAAATATATTTTGAATCTACGCGGTGCCCCATTAGTAAATGTAAAGCTCCTAAAATAATAGATTTTCCAGAGCCTGTTTCTCCAGTAAGCACGCTAAATCCATCATTAAAATCAATTTCTAAAGAATCGATAATAGCGTAATTTTTTATGGAAAGATGTGCGAGCATAATTACTTGCCTTTTTCTTTAAGCATGGCTTCCCATTTTGAGGTGTTTGCTGGATCTACTTGCTTTAGCATTTCTACCAACTCATTCTTACTGGTGCTAAAACCGTCGGAATAAATTTTTGTAATCTCCAATGCTTTGGCATCAAAAAAGGCTTTTATTAGATACGAATTTTGCTTTTTATCTGCGCTACTTTTTACATTATACAATGCAGCTGTTATTTCATCTCTTGCTGCATCAGCCTGGTCGCCTAAAACATCTAAACCATCTATATGATAACTGTACATTGCGTTACGCAAAGGTTTAAAGTCATTGTGAAGTAGGTTTTCTACCAGCCAATATCTATTAAAAGTTCCTTCGTAGGGTTTCCAACCAATCGCTTTGTTATCAGATTGTGCATTATTAACTACCTTGTTTGCTTTTAAAAAAGCCTCTTCTCCATTAAGTGCAGAAAAGGAGTCGTTATCCATTCCAATAATTACATATGCATAATAGGCCAAGGTAGATATTAAATTAGAGGTATGGTTGTGTTCGTTAAATTCTAAGGTTTGGTTTTCAACATATTCGAAACTAAAATCTGTGTCTACAATGTTTAAAATTGGAGAGTTATAAGAGGCTCTATAAATTGGTCGTGTAGATTTTATGGTGATGGAACCTTTATAACCATTAGCTCCTACTTGATCTGTTAAATTGATGATGATATTGGCTTCTATTCTTTCTTCGTTAGAAAAAATATCCGTAGTCCATCTATTTGTATTCATAAATTCGAGAATGGCGGTTCGCATAGAGGTAAACTTCTGTCTGTTTGCACCTTTAATCTTCTGAGAATTTACTTGAATTCTACAATTCAATTCTTGAGCATTTAATTGTAAGCTAAACAAAAATATAAATACAGCTGTGTAAAATTTACGCATCGATTTCCGTTAAGATTGTGTTTACTATGTCTTGAGCAACTTCTTGCTTAGATTTTAACTCAAAGCTAAGCTTTTTATTGTCTTTAGTAAGTATCGTAATCTTATTTGTATCTCCCTGGAAGCCTGCTCCTTTATCTTGTAAGGAGTTGAGAACAATCATATTTAAATTTTTCCTTTTTAATTTTGAATCAGCATTATCGAGTTCGTTATGAGTTTCCAATGCAAAGCCAACTAAAAACTGATTCTTTCTATTCTCCCCCATTTCAGCTAAAATATCTTTAGTTCTGGTAAGTTCAATAAGAGGCGTTCCTTCTTCCTTTTTAATTTTTCTGTCGCTTACGATTTTTGGAGTGTAATCTGCAACAGCAGCAGCTGCAATTGCAATAGAGCAATCCTCAAAACTATGCATAGCTGCTGCGTGCATCTCTTTAGCAGACTCTACATTTAGTACGGAAATATTTGGGTGTGATACTGCTATATTTGAAGGCCCAAGTACTAAAGTTACCTTAGCTCCTTTGTTGGCAAAATTCATGGCTAAAGCTACACCCATTTTACCTGAAGATCTGTTTCCTATAAACCTAACAGGATCTATAGCTTCGTAGGTTGGACCTGCCGTTATTAGAATAGTATGCGCTTTTAAAGGTAGTTTTTCACTCAAATCATCCAATACAAAATTGAATATATTTTCTGGCTCAGCCATTCTACCTTGACCTACCAATCCACTGGCTAACTCGCCACTTTCTGGCAAAATCACAATATTCCCAAAGCGCGCTAATTTGTCTAAATTATTAGACGTACTCGGGTGTTTATACATGTCTAAATCCATTGCAGGAGCAAAATAAACAGGACATTTAGCTGACAAATAAGTTGCCATAAGTAAATTATCGCAGGTGCCATTACTCATTTTACTCAAGGTATTTGCTGTTGCTGGTGCTATTATAAAAACATCAGCCCAAAGCCCTAGGGTAACATGGTCGTTCCAACGCGGGTTTTCTTCGTCGGTTGTAAATTCCGAGAAAACTTCGTTTTTGGATAGAGTAGAAAGTGTAAGTGGGGTAATGAAATTTTTTGAAGCGGGAGTTTGAATGCATTTTACATTCGCTCCTGCTTTAATAAATTCTCTAACTAAATGGGCAGATTTATAAGCGGCAATACCACCTGTTATCCCTATAAGGATATTTTTTCTGCTTAGCATGTCATTGATTATGCTTCTTTTTTACCTTCTTTAACAAAGAGCTCGTCGTCTAACAACTCACGAATAGCAATTAAAGTTGGTTTTGGAAGCTTTTCGTAAAATTTTGAGACTTCGATTTGTTCTTTGTTCTCGAAAATTTCGTCCAAGTTGTCGTTTTGCGTAGCAAACTCATCTAACTTTCCCAGTAACTCTTCTTTAAGCTCAGAGCTAATTTGATTAGATCGTTTCTCTAAAGCCACAATAGCGGAATAGATATTCCCAACTTTTTCTTCAAATAATTTAGTATTATTTGTAACAGTTGTCTTGGTAGCGTTTGTTTTCTTGTAATCCATAAGATAAGTATATACTATTTATTTCTTAGCAGTTTAACCTGTTTGAGAATCTTTTTAGACTCCTCAGAGAATTCACTATCGGAATAAGAATTTTTAAACTGATTGAATGCTATGATCGTGTCTTTAATCCTTTTTTCCTTTTTACTACTCACACTGTTTTCTGCAAGTAGGTAATAACTTTTCAACTGCAAAAATAGGATTTCCTCTTTAAATAAAGAATTTTGATGCTCTTGAAGTGCTAAATTAAATGCATGAATGGCTGCTTTGTAATTTTCTGTTGTATAATAAAGCTTTGCATTTTCAAAAGATTTCTTCTTCAGCTTGTTAGAGAGCTTGGTTTTTAAGTCTTTACAAGAATCTGTATAGGTACTCTCAGGGTATTTATCAAAGAATATTTTCATCTCATCTAAAGCCTTATACGTATTGGTTTGGTCTAAACTGTACTTAGGAGAGAGTAAATAATGGCAATAAACAGCTAAATAAGAACACTCTTCTGCTTTAGAGTTGTCTTTATAAGTCGTGGCAAAATTTTTAAAATGATACGCTGCAGAAAGTAAATTACCTTTTTCGTATTCTGTTTTACAGTAATAGTAATAAACATCTTCGGCCTTATCGGTTCCTCTGTATAATAAGAGCAACTCATCAAAAAGTGGGAATGCTTTTATATACTCTTCGTTAGTAAACAATAAAATTGCTTGCTCATACTTATAGTCTAAATCGGTGCTTTTAAGAATCTTTTGATATTCACTACAAGAGTTGAATAAGATGACTACGAAACCTAAAATAAATAGAAAGTTACTTTTTTTCATGATGCAAATATATAATTTAAAAGAAAATTAGTAGGAAATGTTCGTACTTATCGTTCACAATTTTGTCTAGAAGATATGTATTTGTATTTTTGCCCAAATTCCAAACGAAATAACAATGGATTTATTTGAGAAATTAAAAAATAATCGAGGCCCACTAGGTCAACATGCTAAAGATGCACACGGTTATTTTACATTCCCTAAACTAGAAGGTGAAATTGCTAGTAAGATGATGTTTAGAGGAAAAGAAGTCCTAACCTGGAGTATTAATAATTATTTAGGATTATCAAATCACCCGGAAGTACGTGAAGTAGACGCTCAAGCATCCAAAGATTGGGGCTTAGGTTACCCAATGGGTTCAAGAATGATGTCTGGAAACACTAGTTACCACGAAGAACTCGAAAGAGGTTTGTCGGATTATGTTCAAAAGGAAGACACCATTCTTCTTAATTTTGGTTACCAAGGCATGCTTTCGTGTGTAGATGCATTGGTGGATAGAAAAGATGTAATTGTTTACGATGGAGAATGCCATGCTTGTATTATAGATGGGGTTCGTCTTCATCAAGGAAAAAGATTTGTTTTTCCTCATAACGACATCGAAAATTTAGAAAAACAACTTGTTAGAGCCGAAAAACTCGTAGAACAAACTGGTGGAGGTATTCTTGTAATTACAGAAGGAGTCTTTGGTATGTCTGGAGACTTAGGCGATTTAAAAAGCATTGTTGCTTTAAAGAAAAAATACAATTTTAGAATCTTTGTTGACGATGCGCACGGAATAGGTACCATGGGTGCAGAAGGTCGTGGTGCCGGAGAAGAATTAGGTTGTCAAGACGAAATCGATGTATACTTTGGTACATTTGCTAAATCTTTTGCTTCTGTGGGTGCCTTTATTTCATCTACAGAAGACATTGTTGAGTATTTACGCTACAACATGAGGTCTCAAATATTTGCTAAATCTTTACCTATGCCCATAGTTATAGGTGCTATAAAGCGTTTAGAAATAATGCGAAGAGGAACCGAACAAAAAGACAAACTTTGGGCAGTAGCAGATGCACTTCAAGCAGGCTTAAAAAAGGCAGGTTTTGAGTTAGGAAATACAGAATCTGCTGTTACCCCCGTGTATCTTTCTGGTGGAGTTGGCGAGGCTACAAATCTAACATTCGATTTAAGAGAAAATTACAGTATTTTCTGCTCAATAGTCACCTACCCTGTTGTTCCTAAAGGCGTTATTCTGCTTCGTTTAATTCCTACAGCAGTCCACTCGCTAGATGAGGTTGAGTATACTATTAAATGTTTTTCTGAAATAAAAGACAAACTAGCTAAAGGAGAATACATCTCGGAAAAAATAGCAAACATTTAGAACTTTTTATTAAATCTTACACATTAAAGTCTCGTAAAATTGCGAGACTTTTTTTTTTGAAAATGAAGTTAACCAAGAAAATACATTATTATTTAGCTTTACACCTAACCATAATCATATGGAGCTTTACGGGTATTTTAGGTAAGCTAATATCGATGCCCTCTTCGGCTATTGTAATAGATAGAATGCTAATTGCTTATTTAGCCTTGGTTAGTATGCTTTTGTTTAGAAAGAAAGAATTTATTGCAAAACGAATTCGATGGCAAATGCTCGTTGTAGGTGTAATTACTGCAGCCCATTGGCTTACGTTTTTCGAATCTCTAAAAGTGTCTAATGTATCGGTAACTTTATGTTGCCTGGCTTCCTGTTCTTTTTTTGTTTCATTACTACAGCCCTTATTTAGTAAGTCCAAGCTCAAGCTATATGAATTGGTCTTAGGTCTGTTTGTAATACTAGGTATTTACATCATATTTACTTTTGAGAGTGATTTTTCTTTGGGTATAATTCTGAGTCTTATTTCCGCTTTTCTAGCGGCAATATTTTCGGTTTGGAATGCAAATTTAATCAAACACAATTCTGCATTTTCAATTACACTTAACGAAATGTTAGCGGGCTGGATTGCAATGCTTCTTTACTTTAGCCTTAAAGAAGATTTTGATTTGCATCAAATTATACCACAAGGAATAGATTGGTTGTACATTCTTGTTTTGGGTGTTATTTGCACAGCTGTAGCTTTTCTTCTAGGTACAGCTGTTCTTAAAGAGTTGAGTGCCTTTACAGTAAGTATAAGTGTAAATTTAGAACCCATTTATGGCATTCTATTAGCCTTATGGATCTTTGGTGATAGTGAGGAAATGTCGGTAGGGTTTTACTGTGGGGCATTCATTATTTTAGCAACCATTCTAGCCAATGCTTATTTTAAATCTAAAGAATCGGATTGATGAGTGTTTTTCATTTTAAACAATTTACAATTCATCAAGATAAAACAGCCATGAAGGTTGGCACAGATAGTATTCTTTTTGGGGCTTGGTTACAAATTAATCTTAGCTGTAAAAATGTTTTAGATATTGGTACTGGAACTGGTTTACTTGCTCTAATGATTGCTCAAAAAAACGCTAAGGTTAAAATCACAGCACTTGAGATTGATGAAGAAGCCTCTAGACAAGCAAAACAAAACACTGAGTTAAGTAAATGGAAAGATCGAATTAAAATAGTAAATATCGATGCAAATAAATGGACCTCATCAACCAGATACGATCTCTTTGTTTCCAATCCACCTTATTTTTCTGATTCTCTTAGGGGTGAAAATAGTTCAAGAACGAGTGCACGTCATCAAGTAGAATTTAAAACACAAAACTTACTAGAGCTATGGATAAAGCTAGGATCTAATAGCTCAGAACTCGCTTGTATACTCCCAGTGAACCAAGCTGTAGTGTTAATTGATTTGGTTTTGAAAAATTCGTACTATTTAAAAATACAAACACTAGTTCGTTCTAATAAAAAAGGAGAAGTTATTAGGCAGATGTTACTTTTTAGCAAAGAAAAAGCTCCGACACAAGTATCGGAGCTTTGTATATATAATGAAGATCGAAGTTACTCAAAATCGTTTATTGAACTTACTAAAGACTTTTATTTGGGTCTAGATTAGTAGATTTCTTCCTCAATAAACTGAATTCCATGCTTTTCTAATTCCTCAAGTACCGGATTGTAAATTTCCTTATTTACTGGTACCTGAACACCGCTTCCGGTAACAATACCGTTTAAAATTAATTTAGTTGCAATTCCAACAGGAAGTCCAACAGTCTTTGCCATACCTGTATAAACCTGATCTTCACCGAGCGTAACAAAGGATGAGTGCAACTCGGAGGATTTATTATTTAACGTATAAATAAACTGATGCTGCATTACGATCATATCCTTATCTTCCTTTTTAAGTAACCATTTCACCTCTAATAGTTTTTGTAGAACTTCTGCTGGCGAAGCTAGCTTAAGATCAATAAGAGTTTCGTTAAAAATACCTAACCACTCAATTTTAGCAAAAACTGTTGCGCTTGTGTTAAAATTTGTTTTTAAATATTCTTGAACACTTAAATTGGTTTTATCTAAAAATGAGTCAAAGAAATCTTTATAAGTCATTCCCGAAACATTCATTTTAAAACTATCGTCGGTCATCCCTAACTGTACAAACACATTCCAGGCTTCACCATATCCAGGCCTTCTTAAAGTACCTCTAAGAAGCGTTTGTATATTGTTAAGTTTGTATATTTCTCTATACGATAAAGAGTCTCTGTTGGCGTAAGCCTCAAACCTACCATAGTCTAAAACATTTAAAGAGTCTGTTCGTTTAAATAATTGCCCATATGGGATGTACTTAAATTTACCATCTTCAATGTATTGAGCAGTTCCTTGACCAGCTAAAACAACATTTCTAGGATTCCAAGTAAACTTATACTTCCATGGATTGGTGTCAAACTGAGGCGCAACAAGCCCACCACAATAGGACTTAAAGCTTGTTAATATCCCGCCCTTTGCTTTAATCGAGTCAATAACCTTCATTGCAGACATATGATCAATGCCAGGGTCAAGCCCTATTTCGTTTAGCAATAAAACGCCTTTCTTTTTTGCTTCACTATCCAGTGCTCTAATATCGTCCGAAACATAAGATGCCGTAACCAAATTTTTACCATAAGTCACACAATCCTGAGCTACTTTAAAATGTAAGTTTGCAGGAAGCATAGAAATAACAATGTCTGCATTGTTAATCTGTTCTATTCGTTGATCGTCGTTTAATACATCAAAGTTTATTGCTTTTGCTCTGGGGGAGTTTCCAATTTTGTCTACTACTAAAGATAAATCTCTATCTCCTACTACAATTTCAAAGTTATTAGAATCTGCTTCATTTAAAAGGTATTGTATTAGAGAAGAGGCTGAACGACCAGCTCCAATCATGAAAATTTTCTTTGTCATGTTCTTAAATTAAAAGTAAAGCTAATATATAGTAAAATTTCATAGATTTGTAATCTAATAATTTATTAAAAATTTCAGATTATGAAAAGTATTTTAGGACTAGTTATAGTGTTATCGTTTAGCTTTACAATTCTTGCTTCAAACTGCGATAAACCAATTTCAAAAGATCGTTTTGAGGGTCTTTACAACAGTATTGTTACGCAAAAAAATGATCAGCAACGCTACCAACTTGTACTCGCTTTTGCAAACAGAGAGTGTGTTTCAGTAAATCAGATGACTGAGTTTGTAAGCTTAATTGACGATCATAAAATAAAATTTTCTTTAATAAAAGACACATATCAGTTATTGTTTGATGCTGAGAACATCGATTTGCTACTAACTGAGTTTTCAGAATACGAGCAAGCACTTATTAAAAAATAGTAAAAGCAAATTTGAATACTCTCCCACTAAATGTGGGAGTTTTTTTATTTCAAATATTATAGAATAAGTTAATAATTTACAAACTATTAAATAGAAACATCTTCTATTTAAATCAAAATCAAAATTATACCTAGTATGAATATTGAAAAGGGACAAAAAGCACTGAGTCAATCTATTTCTGATTATGGAATATCAAACTCGACTGTTCAATGGAATTTAAACTCAAAAAAATTAGCCGAAATTTCTGTAGCCAAAAACATGGGTGTTTATTCTGACTCTGGAGCTTTAGCAATTGATACGGGAGAGTTTACAGGACGTTCTCCTAAAGACCGGTTTATAGTAAAAGACTCTATTACTGAAAACGCTGTTTGGTGGGGTGGTATAAACATACCTTTTGATGCTGATAAATTTGACAAGCTTCACACAAAGGTTCTAAATTACCTGTCTGAAAAAGAAATTTACGCTAGAAATGCCTTTGCCTGCGCTGGTGAAACTCATAAATTAGCCCTAACGGTTATCAACGAACACCCATGGTCTAATCTGTTTGCAGACACTATGTTTATTCGTCCTTCTGCAGCTGAGGCGCAAAACTTTAGCTCTGAATGGACTGTAGTAAATGCACCTGGATTTAGATCTAATCCAGAAGAAGATGGAACACGTCAGCATAATTTTGCCATTTTAAGTTTTAGTAAAAAAATTATACTAATAGGTGGAACCGGTTATACAGGCGAAATAAAAAAAGGTATTTTTTCTGCGCTTAACTTTATACTCCCTTACCAGAGGCAAGTACTTTCGATGCATTGCTCTGCAAATGTTGGAAAAAAAGGAGATACAGCACTTTTCTTTGGACTTTCTGGAACAGGAAAAACTACATTATCTGCCGATCCTGACAGAAACCTTATTGGAGACGATGAGCACGGTTGGTCCAATGAAGAGGTTTTTAATTTTGAAGGAGGTTGTTACGCCAAGTGCATAGATTTGAGCGAAGAAAAGGAACCGGATATTTACAACGCAATTAAAGAAGGAGCCTTATTAGAGAACATTACATTTAAAAAGGGAACCAATGTTCCGGATTATATGGATGGGTCTAAAACTGAGAACACTCGAGTTAGTTATCCATTAGATCATATTAAGAATATACAAACACCTTCTACTGGGCCAATGCCCAAAAACGTGTTCTTTTTAACCTGCGATGCCTTTGGTGTTTTACCTCCAATTTCAAAGTTAAGTCCAGGCCAAGCAATGTTTCACTTTATTTCTGGTTACACCGCTAAGGTGGCCGGAACCGAAACCGGAATAACAGAACCACAAACCACTTTTTCTGCTTGTTTTGGAGCACCATTTATGCCTTTGCATCCAACTTTTTATGCAGAAATCCTCGGTAAAAAAATGGCAGACAATCATGTAAACGTATGGCTCATTAATACCGGATGGTCTGGTGGCGAGTACGGGGTTGGTTCTCGTATGAAATTAAAATATACCCGAGCAATGATTACTGCAGCATTAAATGGAGAACTAGACAGTGTAGACTTTAAGAAACATGATGTGTTTGGTTTAAGCATGCCTCTAGACTGCCCTAATGTTCCTCAAGAACTGCTGTTTCCTAAAAATACTTGGGATGATAAAATTGCTTACGATAAAAAGGCTAATGAATTAGCAGATGCATTTAACGCTAATTTTATTCAATATGCAGAAAATGCAAGCACAGAAATACTAGAAGCTGCTCCAAAAGCTATTCGTTAAACAATAATTATTCTTAAAAGGCTTTCAAATGAAAGCCTTTTTTTTACTTTCGTCCGATGCAACTATTCTACTGTCCAGAAGTTTTACAAGAAACCTACTATTTAAATAGTGAGGAAAGTAGACATTGTATTAAAGTTTTACGAAAACAAGAAGGAAGTATTATTCATTTAATAGATGGAGTTGGTGGCTTTTATGAGGCACAAATTACAATTGCTTCACAAAAGAGAGTTCTGTTCGAAATTAAAAAATCATGGAATGAAACTGCACGCAACTACAAACTTCATATAGCCATTGCTCCAACCAAAAATATAGATCGGTTAGAGTGGTTTCTTGAAAAAGCTACAGAAATTGGTATCGATGAAATAACCCCAATAGTATGTCAAAATTCTGAACGTAAAGTGATCAAAGAGGATCGGTTAATGAAAATCATACTTTCGGCAACCAAACAATCTTTAAAAGCCAAAATCCCTACACTGCATCCAAGCATAAGTTTACAATCTTTTCTTTCTGCAAAACAACAAAAAACCTGTTTTATAGCACATTGCGAAAAAGAGAGTAAACAGTCATTAAAAACGGTAGTTTCTTCAGATTCAATTCTATTGATTGGTCCTGAAGGAGATTTTTCTAGAACTGAAATTGACCTAGCTTTAAAAAATAATTATACGCCCATTAGTTTGGGTGCTTCCAGATTAAGAACCGAAACCGCAGGAATTGTTGCCTGCCACACCATAGCACTACACCATGAAAAAAATTAAAATCTTACTAATTCTCTTATTACCCCTAACCTTTGCATTTACTAGTTACAGTTGCAAAATTGCGGTATTAAAATACAACGGTGGTGGAGATTGGTATGCAAACCCTAGCTCGTTAAACAACCTCATTCAATTTTGCTCTGCAAATCTTAACATCAGTATAGACCCTGTTTATGATGTGGTAGACGTAGCCAGTAGCGAACTATTCCAATATCCATTTATTCATATGACTGGGCACGGTAATGTAGTTTTCTCTTCTAACGAAATTGAAAATTTAAGAAGCTATTTACTCGCAGGTGGATTTCTTCATATTGACGACAATTATGGAATGGACGCTTATATTAGACCCGAAATGAAAAAAGTATTTCCAAATTTGGATTTTATTGAACTTCCTTTTTCACATCCAATTTACCATCAAACATTTAATTTTGAAAACGGACTTCCTAAAATTCATGAACACGACAGGCAACCTTCAAGAGGTTATGGATTAATTTACGAAGGAAGACTTGTCTGTTTTTATTCCTACGAAAGTGATTTAGGCGATGGTTGGGAAGATAAGGAAGTGCATAACGACAGTCATAATATTCGTATGATGGCACTCAAAATGGGTGCAAATATTTTACAATATGCCTTCGCTAACTAAAAAAGTTTAGTAAAAATAGTGCGCTTACTACAAGTTACTACAACAGAGTGTAGAGGCTTGTTTATTTACATACCTACTAATTTACAGTAATATTCATTTTTGTGGATAAAGAAATACAAAACTTCATCAACCAAAACTTACACTACACTGCTGTAGATGTAATTTTACAGTCCTCAAAATATCCGCAGTGGGATATGAAATTCATTGCACAACAGCTTACAGGAAAACAAATTGCCAGAAAGAAGCTTCCTACTTGGTTTGAGAACGATTGTATTCTTTTCCCCGTTCGTTTACCACTTGAACAATGTTCTTCTGAACTTACAGCCAATTACAAATCGGCTCTTGTTAGTAAAGGAACAGGCATTGATTTAACAGGTGGTTTTGGAGTTGATGTTTTCGCTTTTTCAAAAAATTCGCTCAAGGTTTTGTACTGCGAAAGAGACCTAAAGCTAGCTAATATGGTACAATCAAACTTAAAGGTTTTAAAAGCCTTTAATGTTGATGTTTTTATTGGCGATGGAATAGATTGTTTAAAAAGGCAAAACAAGCTTGATTGGATTTTTGTAGATCCAGCAAGAAGAAAAGAAGGTGCGCGTGTTTATAGATTAGAAGATTGTGAGCCTAACGTAATTGAACTCCAAGATTTATTGTTTCTAAAAGCAAACCGTATTATAATTAAAACGGCACCCTTATTAGATATACAACAAACAATTAAAGACCTAAGTTTTGTAAAAGAAGTACATGTAGTTTCGGTAAACAACGACTGTAAAGAGGTTTTGTATGTACTGGAAAAAAACTTTAAAGGAGAAGTGCAAATAATAGGTTGCAACATAAAAAAACTAAGGAACGAAAACTTTAGTTTTACTTATGAAGAAGAACGAAATACGCTAACGAAATACGCCAAGCCACTTAACTATTTGTACGAGCCAAATGCTAGTATCATGAAAGCTGGTGGATTTAAATCTGTGGCAGATAAATTCAACATCTTTAAGTTACACAAACACTCCCATTTGTACACCTCTAAAAAACTGCTCGATAATTTTCCTGGACGTTGTTTTAAAATAAATTCAGTGCTAATTGCAGATAAGAAAACTGTAGTAAAAAACAAGGCTTCAAAAGCTAACTTTGCTTGTAGAAATTTCCCTCAAAAGATTGATATTTTAAAAAAGAAGTTAAGTATAGTGGATGGTGGAGAGCTGTATATTTTTGCAACTACCTTAAGTGATGATGAGCCAAGATTGATTTTGTGTGAAAAAATAGAGCTTTAATACGGATCAACATCCACCCTAATTTTTGTACCTCTTAAATTTACCTGCGACAAAACTGCATTCACATAACGGTTCAACTTTTCTTTAGAATCTGGATAAGATAGACTCCGCTCTATTTTTAGTAAAATTTGTTTCTGATAGTATCCCTTTAGTCTTTCTTGCCCTGGGTATTCTGGTCCTAAAACACGATGTTCAAAAACGATGCGCATAGATTTGGCCAACAATGAGGAGGCTTGCTCTACGGTTCTTCTATTTCGATGCTTAACCATAATATGAATAAGTCTGTGGTAAGGAGGGTATCTAAAAGCTTGTCGCTCTATAAGTTGCCCCTTTAAAAGCTCTTTGTAATTGTTGTTTTCTACCAATCCTAAAACCTCATGATTGGGTTGAAAAGTTTGAATAATAACCGCGCTATCCGATTGCTTACGTCCTGCTCTACCCGAAACCTGACAAAGCATGTGATATGCTCTTTCGAAGGCTCTAAAATCAGGAAAACTCAACATTTGATCGGCACTTAACACACCTACCAAGCCTACATGACTAAAGTCAAGTCCCTTAGAAATCATTTGAGTTCCTACCAAAACATCTACCTCCTGCTCTTCAAATGCATTTAATAGATCCTCGTAAGAATTTTTCTTTCGAGTTGTATCTAAATCCATCCGTTTTATAATCCGTTCTGGAAATAATTTGGTCAATTCATCTTCAATTTTCTCGGTACCAAAACCTTTCAATTTAACATCTTGTTTAGTACAACTGTTGCAAGAGGTACTTACTTTTTCAGAATAACCACAATAGTGGCAGCGGATGTTTCTAGAGCTTTTATGGTATGTTAAGCTAACATCACAGTGCTTGCATTGTGGTACATGTCCACAAGATTGACATTCTTGTTGAGGAGCATAGCCTCTTCTGTTTTGAAAAAGCAATACCTGCTCTCCCCGATCAAAGGTTTCTTGTATAGAAACCAACAATGTTTCAGAGAAATGACCACTCATTCTCTTTCTCTTATACGCATGAGCAATATCAACAATATGTATTTTTGGTAAGCTATATCCGCCGTATCGCTTTTTTAAAGAATGTATACCGTATTTACCTTTATGCACATTATAGGCCGTTTCTAAAGACGGAGTAGCAGTACCTAGTAATACATTGGTTTTGTAATGATGTCCCATATAAACGGCTACATCTCGCGCTTGATACCTAGGAGCCGGGTCTTGCTGTTTAAAAGAAGCTTCATGCTCTTCGTCTACTATAATTAAGCCCAGTTCTTGAAAAGGAAGAAACACCGACGAACGGGCTCCGATGATGATTGGAAATCGTAAGTTATTTTTTACATCTATCCATAATTCCGCACGCTCGTTCATTCCGAAACGAGAATGATAAACGCCAACTAAATCTCCAAAGGCATGTTTTAATCTAGAAACTAATTGAGTAGTTAAAGCAATTTCGGGAACCAAAAAAAGAACCTGCTTCCCTGCCTCTATTACTTGCTTAATTAAATGAATATAAACCTCTGTTTTTCCACTAGAGGTAACCCCGTGTAGTAAATTAACATTTGTAGAACTGGTGTTTATACTTTGTAACACTTTTTCTTGTTCTGGATTTAACTTTGCCAGAGGCGCACCAATAAGCTCCGTTTGTTCCAATCTATTTATCTCTACATCATACAGTTCTACTATTCCTTTAGAGACTAAACCTTTTACATTGGCAGTTTTAAATCCCTTGTTTTTGCAAAAAGAATGAAATGCAATTTCAGTTTTGGTTTCTAATAAAACTTGTTTTAAAAACTCTTCTTGTTTTGGAGAGTGTCTATGCGCCTTTAAAATTGTGTGAGCAGAATCTGAATTTATCCCAGAACACAGGCACATCATTTTTCTAATTTTTGGCTTAAAACGCTCACGAATTTCTTCCTCAATTACAACCATCTTTAAATCTTGCATATTTTTTATAAAAGGCAAGATTGTTTTGCGTTGAAGAATTTGAGCTATTTCCTGAATTTTTAATCTTTTTTGCATCAAAAGTGCATCAATAATTAAGTATTCAGAATCATTTAATTTGCTGGTGTCCTCATCCCAACTAGGATGAATTACAATATAGGTTTCGTTTGCTAACTTAAAAGCGGAAGGTAATGCTGCGTTCATAACCTCACCTAAAGAGCACATATAATAATCCGAAATCCATTGCCAAAGCGTTAAATTACGGGATGATACTATTGGCAAATCATCAAGTACATCAATTATAAACTTAACCTCATACTCCGGCTTACTGTAATGGATGGCATCGACCAAGCCGGCATAAACTTTAGATTTACCAAAGGGCACAGCAACTCTACAACCTATTTCTAAATCAGAAATATGCTCTTGGCCCACTTGGTATGTAAATTTTTGCTTTAAGGGTAAAGGAAGAATTACATCAATATATGTTGCTTCCCCAAAAATCAATCTTCCTGTTGCTTCACTTTTTTAGTCCCGATGTACATTTCATATTTCACAAATCTACATTCTAATTTTGCCTGAAAAATTTCAATTTTTCTAGAAGCTCTTAAACCCACATGTTTTAAACCTTCCATATGCGATGTTAAAAACCATGCTTCAGCTCCAGAGTAATTCTTCTTTAAAGTATCGCCAATGCTTTGGTATATTTGAGGAATGTCTCCCTGGAGTCTTACACCATAAGGTGGATTAAATACTAAATGTGTAGGTCCTTCTGGTTTTACAGTATCAAAAAAGTTTTCACAATTTAAATCTATGTACTCTTCTAAACCAGCGTTTGCAATGTTTATTTTAGCAGATGCAATAGTATGAGGATCAATATCATATCCAATTATCTTACCGTAACAATCGCTAGATTTTTTTAATTGACTCGCCTTTATTAAGCTCCACAATTCCGCATCGTAATCCGGCCAATCTTCAAAAGCAAAATGTGCGCGATGAATATTAGCGGGGATATTAGCAGCAATCATTGCAGCTTCAACCAAGAAAGTACCCGAGCCACACATACCATCAACAAAATGAGATTTCTTATCCCAACCGCTTAGCAAAATCAAGCCCGCGGCTAAAGCTTCAGATATTGGCGCTTCGTTTGTTTCTAAACGGTAGCCTCTTTTATGTAAAGATTTACCAGAACTGTCTAAAGAAACAGTACAAATATCTTCGCTTATATGAATGTTAATTCGAAGATTTGGGTTGTCTAAATCTACATCCGGACGCATACCGCACTTGTCTCGGAATTGATCTACAATTGCATCCTTTGTTTTTAGAGCTATGTATAAAGAGTGGTTAAAGTATGTAGAATTTACAAAAGCATCCACAACAAACTTGTCGTCAATGGTCATATACTCCTCCCAATCTATCGATTGTAAAGCCTCGTAAAATTCATCTTCGTTTTTAACCTTAAAACTCTTAATTGGTTTTATAATACGCACGGCAGTTCTCAAAGATAAATTGGCTTTGTACATAAAACCTATATCTCCTTTAAACTTAACCGCTCTTCTAAGAGTCTTTATATCTTGTGCACCTAGCTGCAATAATTCTTTTGCTAGTACATCTTCCAAACCGTGATACGTTTTGGCTATCATTTCGAAATTGCTGTTATTTTCAGCTTTCATTTTTGGCATACCTTTAAACCATTTAATTTAAGCAAATATACAAGTAAATAACAGCATGAAAAAAAGTAAAATCCTTAAAATTTAGATCCAACAAAGTACCCATTAAATCGTTTAAAAAATGAGTGTTATGTACTTGAATATTTGTTGATAATAAGCTTCAAAAATTTAGCTATATTATTTAAAAATGCCGAATTTTGAACCTTTATTCACTTTAGCTAATCTGACCAAACCAGATGAAAAAACATAATTTTAGTGCCGGTCCTTGCATTTTACCGCAAGAAGTACTTCAAAAAGCATCGCAAGCAGTTTTAAATTTCAACAATTCTAACTTGTCTTTACTAGAGATTTCGCACAGAAGTAAAGACTTTATTGAGGTAATGGATAAAGCAGTAGCCTTAGTTAATGAGCTTTTAGAGTTGCCAGATGGCTACTCCGTTCTGTTTTTACAAGGTGGAGCGAGTACTCAGTTTTTAATGTGTGCTATGAATCTGCTAAAAACCGAAGGAAAAGCAGCCTATATAAACACGGGTACCTGGTCTGATAAGGCAATAAAAGAAGCTAAAAAGCTAGGTAACATCGAAGTAATTGCTTCGTCAAAAGAAACTAATTTCTCTTACATTCCTAAAGACTATACGGTTGCTAAAGATTTAGATTATTTACACTTTACTTCTAACAACACTATTTTTGGTACTCAATTTCAGGAATTCCCTAAAGTTTCGGGCAATACTTTATTAGTTTGTGATATGTCTTCTGATATTTTTTCCAGAAAAATTGACGCTTCAAAATTTGATTTAATTTATGCAGGTGCTCAAAAAAATATGGGACCAGCTGGAGCTACTTTAGTTATAGTTAAAGATTCGATTTTAAACAAAACAGGAAGAGCTATACCTACAATGCTAGATTATACTACCCATATTAGCAAGGGGTCTATGTTTAATACACCTCCCGTTTTTCCTATTTATGTTTCTATGCTAACGCTAGAATGGTTAAAGAATAATGGAGGCATAAATTGGATTGAAAGTATCAATCATTCCAAAGCAAATTTACTATACAATGAAATTGATTCTAACCCAAATTTTAAAGGTATTGCTGCACTAGAAGACCGCTCTAAGATGAATGTAACTTTTGTTTTAACTGACGAAAGTAAACAAGAAACCTTCGATATAATGTGCAAGGATGCAGGAATAAATGGTCTTAAAGGACATCGTTCTGTTGGGGGCTATAGAGCTTCTATATACAATGCCCTTCCATTAGAAAGTGTTCAGGTTTTGGTGGATGTAATGCGAAAATTAGCTTAAAATGTCCTTAAAACTTACACAACTTTTAGATACGCAGGGAAAAACAATCAGCCCACAATTAGATGAAAAAGTCAAAAATTATTTAATTGACATCGACGGCACAATAACAGAAGATGTTCCGAACGAAGAACCTGAAAGAATGGTTACTTGTGAGCCTTGGATAGACGCGCGAGAAATACTTAACGAATGGTATGATCAAGGGCATATAATCACCTTTTTCACTTCCAGAACAGAAGATACAAGAACAGTTACTTTAACTTGGTTAAACAAGCACAACTTTAAATTTCATAATTTATTAATGAACAAACCCAGAGGAGGAAATTACCACTGGATAGACAATCATATAGTTAGAGCCACTCGCTTTAAAACAAAATGGACTCCCTTAGTAAAAAAGTCTAGTATGATTGAGGTTTTTGAAAACGACTTAGAAAAATAAACATGAAGATATTAGCAAACGATGGACTGGCAAAAAGCGGTATAGACGCTTTAAAAAAAGCAGGATTTGAAGTACTAACCGATACAGTAGCACAAGAGCGATTGGTAGAATTTATAAACGAAAATAACGTTTTAGGTCTATTAGTCCGATCAGCAACAAAAGTACGAAAAGACATTATTGATAACTGCTCTTGCCTAAAGCTAATTGGAAGAGGTGGCGTAGGAATGGATAATATAGATGTAGAATATGCACGCGAAAAAGGATTGCATGTAATTAATACACCAGCTGCAAGCTCAGCCTCTGTTGCCGAGTTAGTTTTTGCGCATCTTTTCGGTATGGTTCGATTTCTGTTTGATGCCAATAGAAATATGCCCTTGGAAGGAGACACCCGTTTCAAAGAACTGAAAAAAAACTACGGTGCTGGCATAGAATTAAGAGGAAAGAAAATTGGGATTATTGGCTTTGGAAGAATTGGAAGAGAAGTTGCTAAAATTGCAATAGGCCAGGGAATGGAAGTTCTAGCTCACGATCCTTTTTGCGAAACAGCAAACATAGATTTAAACTTTTTTGACGGACAAACAACCCGCTTTAAAATTGATACAATTGCGTTAAATGAAGTTTATAAGAATGCTGATTTCATTACGGTTCACGTTCCCTTTCAAGGCAAAGCTCTGATTACTAAAAAGGAGCTAGAGTTAATGAAAGACAATGTGGGTCTTATTAATGCAGCTCGTGGAGGTGTAATTGATGAAACAGACTTATTAGAAGCTTTGGAAAGTGGGAAAGTCCGTTTTGCAGGATTAGATGTATTTGTAAACGAACCTAATCCAAATATGAAAGTATTAATGTCTCATCAAATTTCTATGAGCCCTCATATAGGGGCGGCTACGCTAGAAGCTCAAGATAGAATAGGAACTGAGTTAGCAGAGCAAATTGAAAACTTACTAAAATAAACGTATAAAACGCTCTCGTAATTGAGAGCGTTTTTTTTTAGTATAATTCTACAAAACAGCTCATAAATGAGCTGTTTAACTGTAAAACTGCAATACCAATATTTATCCTTATTTTTGCTATAAATAAAATTTAATCAAGGAGATGAAAAAACTAATACTAAGTTTAACAGCAGCTATTCTACTAGCTTCCTGTGCGCAAACACAAAAAGAGGAAGTAAAGGCAGATTTTAGCTTTCAAGCAGAAACTTTTGCAGATTTAAAACTAATTAGATACCAGGTTCCTGGCTTTGAAAAGTTGAGCTTACAACAACAAAAATTTGTTTATTTTTTGAGTGAAGCAGGTTATGCAGGTAGAGATATTATTTGGGATCAGAATTACCGACACAATTTAGCTATTCGAAGAGTACTAGAAAATATAGTAAAAAACTTTACAGGTGATAAAACCTCTGAGGATTGGAGCAGCTTTTTAACATACACAAAACGAGTATGGTTTGCCAACGGAATTCATCACCATTACTCTATGGCTAAGTTTACTCCAGGTTTCTCAGAAGATTACTTTAAAACTTTAATGCAGGCAACAGGAACTTCTTTAAACGAAGAAGCGATACTGGCTATTTTTGATGCTGACTTTGACAATAAAAAAGTTAACCTAGACCCAACCAAAGGACTGGTTTTAGGCTCTGCAGTAAATTTTTACGATGCAGACATAAACGAAGCTGAGGTAGACGCCTATTTTACATCAATAAAAGACAACGAAACTACAAGGCCAATTTCTTATGGCTTAAACTCTAAACTGATTAGAGGAGAAAATGGTATCGAAGAAAAAGTTTACAAACTTAACGGTATGTATGGTGAGGCGATAGCAGAAATAATTTTTTGGCTTGAAAAAGCTGTAACTGTTGCAGAAAACCAAGCGCAAGCAGATGCATTAAAACTATTAATTGCGTATTACACAACAGGAGATTTAAAAACCTGGGACGAATACAACATTGCATGGGTAGCCTCCACAGAAGGCGATATTGATTACATCAACTCATTTATTGAAGTATACAACGACCCTAAAGGGTATACTGGTTCTTACGAATCAATTGTAGAAATTACAGATTTCGAAGCTTCGGCTCAAATGAAAGTGCTTTCTGATAACGCACAATGGTTTGAAGACAATTCTTCTATATTGGAAGAGCATAAAAAGAAAAACATAAAGGGTGTTTCTTACAAAGTAGTATCAGCAGCTTCTGAGGCTGGAGATTCATCTCCCTCTACTCCTATTGGAGTTAACCTTCCCAACGCAAACTGGATACGCTCAACACATGGATCTAAATCCGTTAGCTTAGGAAATATTGTTTATGCTTACGCACAAGCCGGAGGAAAAGGAATGCTTAAAGAATTTTGCAACGACGAAGAAGAAATTGAAAGAGCAAAAAAACATTCAAAATTAGCTGGAAAATTACACACTGCACTTCACGAAGTATTAGGCCATGCATCCGGACAATTAAACCCTGGAGTTGGAACACCTAAAGAAACCGTTAAAAGCTACGCTTCTACTCTAGAAGAAGGTCGTGCAGATTTAGTAGCATTGTATTTTTTATTAGATGAGAAATTGATTGAATTAGGCTTAATGGAAAGTTTGGAAACTGGAAGAGCAGAATACGACTCTTACATACGTAATGGCTTAATGGCTCAAATGCAAAGACTAGAGCCTGGTGCAGACATTGAAGAATCTCACATGAGAAATCGTCAATGGGTTTCAGCCTGGTCATTCGAAAGAGGTTTAGAAGAGAATGTAATATCTAAAGTTTCTAGAGAGGGAAAAACCTACTTTGAAATTAACGATTACAAGAAGTTACAATCCATATTCGGTGAATTGTTAAGAGAAGTTCAGCGTATAAAATCTGAAGGAGACTACGATGCTTGTCAAGCTCTAGTGGAAGGCTATGGTGTTAAAGTTGATCAAGATATTCATGCCGAAGTTTTGGCTAGAGTTGCAGTTTTAGAAATCCCTCCTTACGGCGGATTTATAAACCCTAAAATGGTCGCTACTAAAAATGATGCAGGAGAAATAACCTCTGTAGACATTACCTACGTAAAAGACTTTACAACTCAAATGTTAGATTATGCAAATCGCTACAGCTTTTTGCCAGATTATAATTAAAGTATTCATGAAGGCAGCTAATCGCTGCCTTCATTTTATATAAAACATATGAATTACCAATACATAGAAAATATTAAAATAGCATTACAGTCTATAAAAGGACACTTAATGCGAACGAGTATAACTGTTTCTATCATCGCAATTGGAATTGCATCATTAGTAGGCATATTAACCGCTATAGACTCTATAGATTATGCACTAAATGATAATTTCGCTATGATGGGTGCTAATACGTTTACGCTTCAGGATCAATCCAGAAGAGCACGTTCCAGAAGTGATCGAAGTACAATAAATCCGAAAATTGAATACAAAGAAGCCCTAGAGTTTAAAAATAAATTTAATCCTACGGCAGTTACTTCTATTTCGTACAGAGCATCGGGAACAGCAACTGTTAAGCATCAATCAAAAAAAACCAACCCAAATGTTAGTATTTTAGGTGTGGATGAAAACTACCTAAAAGTATCTGGCTATGATATTATGTATGGGCGAAATATAAACCACCACGACATCAGTTTAAATAGCAATGTTGTACTAATAGGTCAAGATTTATTTAAAAAACTCTTCGACTCATCAACCAAAGCACTTGGCAAAATAATTTCGATTAATAATAAGCGAGTAACCGTAATAGGTGTGCTTATGGAAAAAGGTTCGAGTATGGGAATGGGTGGAGATAAAATATGCTTACTTCCAATAAGTTATCTTCGAAATACGATGAGCTCAAATAGCTCAATAGCTGTTAGTGTTATGGCTCTTAATAATTATGAAATTGAAGCTAACATCGGCTCTGCTACCGGTATGTTTAGAAGTATTAGAAGACTTAGACCTATAGAGGATCAAAACTTTTCTATTACCAAAAGTGATAGCTTAGCAAAATCGCTTATGGACAATTTAAAATACGTAACCAGTGCAGCTACGCTTATCGGTTTTATAACACTGCTTGGAGCAGCAATAGCGCTGATGAATATTATGCTGGTTAGTGTTACGGAAAGAACAAAAGAAATAGGTACAAGAAAAGCTATTGGAGCTACCTCACAAACAATTCGACGACAGTTTTTGATGGAAGCGATTGTAATCTGTCAGTTGGGTGGTGTTTTGGGTATTATCTTTGGAATTCTTATCGGTAATATAACTTCTTTTATGATGGGTACTGCATTTGTAATACCATGGATTTGGTTGTTTGCAGGTGTTGTATTGTGTATTTTGGTTGGTTTAGCTTCTGGGATTTATCCAGCAATAAAAGCATCAAGATTAGATCCAATAGAAGCATTGAGGCATGAATAATTTTAGGATTGTGATGACGTAAAGAGTACGTAAAAACATTAAACGTAACTATTGATAAATAAAGTAGTTTAATGAACTAGGTACTAAGATAAAAGCTTGTTCGCAAAATAATTCAACATATTCTCTACTTCTTTTACATTGTCTTTTTCTACTGTTATGTCTGTAAGACGAGGTAAATGTCTTGCAAAATATATATTATTGTTAGACATCTCAAATAAATTTGTTGCTAGAGTAAAAGGGTACTTAAAGTCTGAATTAATTTGAGATATAACCTGCGACACAGTAGTTGCTAATTGTTTGTAACTACTAAAAAATCCTTTGGAATTCTCAGTATCCACCTCTTTTGTATGGTAAGCTTTTCCGCCCTCTGAAATAACGATGTTGTGTAATTTACTTTCGTTTACATAATCTACACTGGGGTTTTCTTGAGATGCAGAAACAAAAGAATGTATAATAATTTCTAGTTTCTTTTTTGGATCATCTACATTTATCGTGTTAATTCTAATCAGATAATTTACCCACTCCCAATACCAATTTACCAAAAACAAAAGCAAGATATGCTTGTTCTCAAAATAACGGTATATGGAGGCTTCTGTGGAATTAATCTTTTCTGCTAACTTCTTAAAAGTAAATGCTTCAAAACCAAATTCATCAATCAATATAATGCTGTATTGAATAATTTTTCTTCCTAATTTTGAGTCTTGAGGCTCTTTTAGATACAATCCATTATTTAATGAAATTTTGATTTCTATACTCATTTAGTAATTATTTAAAATTAATTATTAGACGATTCAAATTAATTAGTCAAATCTAAACAATTATACTTCAAAAAATAATAGTAATACTATCTTTTATGAAAGTTTTAATATATTATTGTAAAGTATTCGTATATTTGCATAAGTATTAACAGAGATATTAAGACAATTTATGAATAAGCTTTTTTCAAATTTTAAAAACGATTTACCCGCAAGTATCGTAGTATTTTTTGTAGCACTTCCCCTGTGTTTGGGAATAGCCTTGGCTAGTGGCGCTCCCCTATTTTCAGGATTAATATCAGGAATAGTGGGAGGTGTAATTGTAGGAATTCTTAGTGGTTCTAAAATTGGAGTTAGTGGGCCTGCAGCAGGTTTAGCTGCAATTGTACTTACAGCAATAGGAACTTTGGGAGGTTACGAAAACTTTCTTGTAGCAGTTGTTCTTGGAGGAATCATTCAATTAGTTTTCGGCCTATTAAAAGCAGGTATAATTGCTTACTATTTTCCATCCTCAGTAATAAAAGGGATGTTAACAGGAATTGGAATCATTATAATTTTAAAACAAATACCGCACTTTTTTGGATACGACGCGGTACCCGAAGGAGATTTTTCGTTTTTTCAGTTAGACGGTGAAAACACATTTTCTGAACTACTCAAAACATTAAATTTCATCCGACCAGGTTCTGCCTTAATAGGAATTGTAAGTTTAATAATTTTATTGTTTTGGGATAACGTACTGTCCAAAAAAGGTAAAATATTTCAGGTTATACAAGGCCCATTAGTTGCTGTTGTTACTGGTATTGTATTTTATGTATTAACTAAATCGAACGATTTACTTGCCATATCTGGTACTCATTTAGTAAGTGTACCAGTACCAAAAGATGCTACTTCTTTTCTTAATCAATTTAGTTTCCCCAACTTTAGTGCTTTATCAAACCCAGAAATTTGGGTTGTTGCTTTTACCATTGCACTTGTTGCTAGTTTAGAAACACTCTTGTGTGTAGAAGCTACAGATAAGTTAGATCCACATAAAAATGTAACACCTACAAACAGAGAGTTGTTAGCACAAGGAACTGGTAATATAATATCTGGAATGATTGGAGGCTTACCAATAACACAAGTAATTGTACGAAGTTCTGCAAACATTCAATCTGGAGGAAGAAGTAAATTGTCAAGCATATTACATGGCTTATTGCTATTATCCTCTGTTATGGTTATACCAAACCTATTAAACAAAATTCCTTTATCAGTATTGGCAGCTATTTTATTAATCGTTGGATACAAATTAGCTAAACCTGCTTTATTTATAAAAATGTACCATTTAGGTTGGAAACAATTCATTCCTTTTACAGTAACTGTATTAGGAATCGTATTCATCGACTTGCTTTACGGAATTGGATTAGGGCTTGGAGTAGGAATTGTTGTGATTTTAATCAAGAGCTATCAAAATTCTCATTTTTTACATATAGAAAATAATAACGGAGCAGATGTAAAAATAAAAATGATGCTTGCAGAGGAGGTTACCTTTTTTAACAAGGGATCTATTCTAAAAGAATTGGATGCTATAGTAGAAAATTCTTTTCTTGAATTAAATGTTACAAAAACCAGATACTTAGACAACGATATTGTGGAAATTTTAGATGATTTCGCTTTAAAAGCAAAAGAGCGAAATATAAATATTAAATTAGTCTCAGAAAATGGAATTATAGATAACCCAGAAAGTTATTTAGAATTTTTCAAATTAAATGACAATAATAGTTAACGTTAAATCACTTTAAAATTCGAAAAGATGAAAGCACACAGTAAAGAATCTCAATCGAAAATGACGCCTGAAAGTTCACTAAGTGAGTTAACAGCAGGAAACGTTCGATTTCAGAATAATGTTAGGGCGAACAGAAACCTAGTGGAACAAGCTAAAACTACTAGCACAGGGCAATTTCCATTTGCTACAATTTTAAGTTGTATAGACTCTAGAGTTTCATCTGAGCTGATATTTGATCAAGGTATAGGAGACGTATTTAGCATTCGA
>Ga0209533_1000230_pt1 | contig 54083 bp, 55 predicted proteins | sample COG_04_FD_184748 | JGI IMG/M metagenome (GOLD analysis project Ga0209533, IMG submission 184748) | Pelagic Microbial community sample from North Sea - COGITO 998_met_04 (SPAdes) (version 2) | ecosystem: Environmental > Aquatic > Marine > Neritic zone/Coastal water | place: Helgoland, sampling...
CGATCAAATATGTGCGTCGCATTGAAGAGTTGATTGATTGCCCCGCTGCCCTAGTCTCTACATCACCGGAACGCGAAGACACGATCCTTATCACTGACCCGTTTGAGGACTGATGGCACTTTCATATAAAGCACGCAGGCGCTGGGCGCTGATCATTTTGTTGATTGGCATGCCGCTATACATCATCTTTGCGATCGCGGGCGTAGCTTTGTTGTTCAGCTACACGGGACGTCCGTCGATTGTGATTGAATTCGCTATCTATGTAATTTTAGGCGTTTCTTGGGTGGTTCCATTCAAGAAAGTTTTCATGGGTGTCGGTCAGGCTGACCCGGATGCAGCTCCAAGCAATCCCAAATAAAAGAGCGGCGGCTCCGAGCGGAAAGCCGCCGCTTGTTCACACACTTCTGGCTTGGGAAGCTTAGCCGACAGCGTGTGTATCCAGTTTAAAACTGATACGATCAGACACGGTTAAGCGTCCACCGCTGATCTTTTCGATCTTGCCCTGACGCAAAAGCTGGCCGAAAGAACGCAATTCATCCTCACGAGAGAAATTGTCTTCCTGCACAATGCGTACTTTGGTCATGAGTTGCGGGCGCGAGAATTGTTCCTTGCCCTCAATAAATGTCAAATAAGCAGTAGCTTCGAGAAGGTCTGGAAGCTCTGTCGCGCCCATTTTTCTGCGAATTCGTTGAAGTTGTCCCCCTCAGGCGCGAGATCTGCGTTTTTGGGAGCCGCGCCTGCCGGTGTCATGTTTGTTCTGATTCTGTGCGGGCGCACGGACGTTAGAGTAGGTGCATCAGGTGCCGTAGTCACAGGGGCTTCTGCTGTACTATCCACACGTTGCTCTGCGACAAGTTTCAAAGGTGGGCGTGCAGTGCTTGCCGCGGCTTTAGCTTTAGCTGCGGCTTCTGAATGACGTTGTGCCTCGGCTTCAGCTTTTGCCGCCGCCTCTGCTTGCTTGGCATCTTCTTCAGCGCGCAAACGCTCAGCCTATGCTATCTCTGCCAAGCGTGCTTGTTCAAGCACTTCAGTCTCAGCATCCGCATCATCAAGATTCGTGTTGGCAACAAGAACATCCGCAGCCGGGAGGGCAGTGCGCAGCATGATATTACCACCGTTTTGATGCGCCTCTACACGGCGGGACAACTCACGTTCTGCGATACGTGCCAACATATCTGCGTCGGGGGGTAGGGGTTCGGCACCAAAATATCGGTCATCCGCCGCCAGATCTCTGAAATACTCGGCGATGGCTTTCATCGTGTAGAACGAATCGTCAAAACCCTCCAATGTGCAGTAGAATGTTCCGTAGGACACCGTGAGGACTTTGCTCGAATTAACCATGATCTACTCGCTTTACTTAAACTCTTCGTCTTTACTAACTACCCTGTGTCGACCAAAGCGGCCCGAATCCGTGATTAAGAGCGTATCATTTCGTTGTCCAAGTGTGATCTGTTTCGCTGAAAGGTGTTAATCCATCGTGATTTCTAAGATTGTTCATAAATCAGAGCCAATCACTTTGGTTGGGGGAGGGGATGTTGATACAGCCCTTCTCAAACGGGTTATATATTATGCGCCAACGTTGGTCGCTGCGGATGGTGGTGCGGTTCATATACGCGATGCAGGCCTGATGCCCGAGGCTGTTATTGGAGATATGGATTCACTTTCTGGCAATTTAAAGGCAGAGTTGCCAAAAACTATTCTGTATCCGATAGCCGAACAGGACAGCACGGATTTCGAGAAATGCCTGATGCGGATTGAAGCACCTGCCATCGTTGGGCTTGGCTTTTTGGGTGGGCGTTTGGATCATCAACTGGCCGCGTTTCACGGCTTGGTTCGGTTTCCTAAGCAAAGATGCATTTTGCTTGGACCTGACGAGTTAGTGTTTTTATGCCCGCCAGCACTAGACATACCGCTTAACGTTGGCACGCCAGTGTCGTTGTTTCCCTTGGGGGCTGTGACCGGGCGTTTGCAAGGTCTCATTTGGTCCTTTGAGGTGTTAGATTTTGCACCGGGTCAGCGCATTGGCACGTCTAATGAGGCGGCAGGTGCAATCCACCTGGAAATGAGCGCACCATATATGTTGTGCATTTTGCCATCGTCTTGTTTCGAAATCGTGCTCGCAGCGCTTACGGCACAATCCGGCTAAGGCTGCGTTCGCGCATCACAATGTAGAGCCCTGCAGAGATCGTAATCGTAATGCCAATCGAGGCAAGCGTGTTGGGTAGCTCCATAAAGATCAGCCATCCAATAAAGGTCGCGAAAGGGATCTCGAGGTATTGCATTGGTGCAAGTGTCGCAGAAGGGGCGAAGCGCAATGACCATGTCATCAACAAATGGGCTAACGTGCCGATGATCCCGAGCGATACCAGCATGAGCCATTCGTTTGGTGCGGGTACGCGAAGGTCGAGTTGTGGGATGCCGTTATTGCTGAACACCAACATAACGGGAAGCATGATCGCAACAGCCATAAACCCATTCACGCATTGTAAGCTAATTGGATCGGTCTCTTTCGCAATCTGACGGGTCACAAGGATAAAGAGCGAGAACACAACGGCCACAACAAAGGGCAAAAGCGCAGGCCAGCCAACATCGTCAAACGCGGGTTGAATGACAAGCAAAGTTCCAATGAAACCGACGGTGCTGGCGGCAATACGGCGAATGCCAATTTCTTCGCCCAACACATAATGACCCAGCATGAGCATAATGAAGGGCATTACAAAGGCGATCGCTACAGCATCGGCGAGGGGCAAAAATTGCAAAGCAGTAAACATCGCACTAATCCCGATGATATGAAGAACCGTGCGCAGCCATGCCAGTTGTCGAATACGCGGCTGCATCTGAAATGTGCGCGTGGTGGAGAAGATCACGGGAGCCAGCAAAAGCGCCTGGATGGCAAAGCGCGCAAAGAGCAGAATGCCCAAAGGCATTGTTTGCCCTAGGGTTTTCGCCAACGCATCACCCACAGGGGCTAACATGCAAAATCCTAGCATCATTAGGATACCTAAAAGGGGGCGATCACTTTTCACTGTGCAATCATAGGTTGAAGTGCTTCGAAAGGCAATTGAAAGGATTAAGGTTTTTGTTCGTGTGCTAACAATTTGGAATGTTGACCGCCAAACCACCAAGCGAGGTTTCTTTATACTTATCGCTCATATCAACGCCGGTTTGGCGCATGGTTTCGATACACGCATCAAGCGGCACCAGATGTTGCCCGTCACCGCGCAGCGCAAGGGAGGCCGCGCTCACCGCCTTGATTGCGCCGAGGCCATTGCGCTCAATACAAGGGACTTGCACCAAACCCTTAACCGGATCGCAGGTCATGCCCAAATGATGCTCAAGTGCGATTTCTGCAGCGTTTTCCACTTGCTTGGGTGTACCGCCCATAACGGCGCATAAGCCCGCGGAAGCCATCGCAGCGGCGCTGCCCACTTCGGCCTGACATCCGGCTTCCGCGCCAGAGATCGAAGCGTTGAACTTCACCAAACCACCAATCGCCGCAGCGGTCAGTAAGAATGCTTCGACCTTGCTCTCTTTCGCGCCCGGCACGTGATCAAGGTAATATCGGATGGTAGCAGGCACGACCCCTGCCGCGCCGTTGGTCGGTGCTGTCACGACTTGCCCGCCTGCGGCGTTCTCCTCATTCACGGCCATCGCATAGACGCTCATCCAGTCGTTGATCGTATGTGGCGCGCTTAAGTTCATTCCGCGCTCCGCCAGCAATGCGTCATGAATGCCTTTAGCTCGACGACGCACGTTCAAACCACCGGGTAGAATACCGCCATGAGACAAACCTTTGTTTATGCATTCATTCATTACCTGCCAAATGCGCGCAGTTCCGCTGCGCAGGCTTTCGGTGCACCCGCGCGCGATTTCATTGGCGCGCTTCATTTCTGCGATGCTTTTGTTTGCGATATTCGCCATCTCCAACATCTCGGCGGCAGATTTGAACGGGTAGGGCACAGGATCGCCTTCGTCCGTATCTTTACCCTCGGCTAATTCTTCCTCTGTCATGACAAAGCCGCCACCGATGGAATAATAAGTCTGTTGGTATGTGACGTCGCCTTGCGCGTCGGTTGCCATCAAGATCATGCCGTTCGCATGTCCGGGCAGGTTCGGACCGAAGTCAAATTTCAGATCGTTTTTGGGATCGAAGGCGAGCGCGCCAAACCCTTTAGGCGTCACGGTCTTCGTGCGCACAATCTCTGCCATTGCGGCGTCCGCTTTCGCGCTATCATAGGTCTCGGGTATAAATCCGGCTAAGCCCAGCACTGTCGCGCGATCCGTCGCATGGCCGATGCCTGTAAATGCGAGCGAGCCATGCAAGGACGCGCGCAGCCCGTGAAATTTAAACGGAGAATTGCGCAGTTCATCCAAGAAGCGCGCAGCTGCGACCATCGGGCCCATCGTGTGAGACGACGACGGGCCAATTCCCACTTTGAACATATCGAAAACGGAGAGAAACATCAGGTAGCACTTCCTATTGTGGGATTGGAGTAAATGGGATTCTAAAAGGGCGTTGGGCGGAGGCCTTCCGAAGGTTGCACCGCTCGGACGCTTGGCAAGAGCTCTGTCCTTTGGGCTAGGGCACGCAGGGCCGGAAAGGTCTCTATTTCGACCCAATTATCCGTGTACGTGGCAGGATAAAGCTGCGCCCACCGCAGGCACGAGCAGGCATAAATATCGAGGGTCGTAGGCTTGGCGCCCCCCAAGAGCGTCTGTGGATCGACGATCAAATGTTCAATTTGCGCAAAGTCACTTTGGATGCGCTGTGCGATCCCGCCGCGCAACTTTGCGGCATGCTCGGCTACGATGATTTTTTCAAGATAAAACATCTGCCGCAAACCAGCGTGCAAGGAATTGGAGATGAAGAAGAGCCACTTCAAACTTTCCCACCTTGCAGCATTATCAGGTGCGGAAAAAATCCCCGCGTGGCGATCCGCAAGCCAAAGCAGGATCGCACCTTTTTCAAAGATCATACCGTTCGGCGTTTCCAGTGCTGGGATCATGCCCAATGGGTTCAGCGAGAGATAGGCAGGTGATTGCTGCGCGGTGACGCTGCGATCCACAAGCACGGCCTCATAAGGCGTGCCCAATATTCCCAGCGCAATTCGGATAATCAAAGAGGCGTTATCGGGCGCGTAATGATGGATATATGGTTTGTTCATACGATTTGTTTACGCGCTATTGGCAAGCCGGCAACGCTGAAAAGCGACATTCCGCTCTCGCACCCCGCCCCTGCTGTGTTTATAAGGTTGCAACTTGTTAAGGAGTCGCGTGCCCATGTCTGGAGAATTGTCCCCCATCGACAAAGCGAAATTTGTGGCTGCGAAGCGGGCCGCTGCCTTCGTGGAAGACGGTATGCGCGTGGGCCTGGGAACTGGATCGACTGCCACTTGGCTGGTGCGGTGCCTTGGTGAAATGGTTCGAGACGATAGATTGCGTATCCGTGGCGTTCCGACATCCACACGAACGGCTGTGCTTGCGCGCGAAGCCGGGATCGAGGTTATCTCGCTAGACGAAGCGCGTTGGCTCGACATTACCATTGACGGAGCAGATGAATTTGACGGGGATTTGAACCTGATCAAAGGCGGTGGCGGTGCCTTGTTGCAAGAAAAGATCGTCGCAACTGCGTCTGATCAGATGATCGTTATCGCGGACGCTGGTAAGGAAGTTGAAAACCTTGGCGCATTCCCGTTGCCTATCGAGGTTGTGCCCTTCGGCTGGCAAACCACCCGCGCATTGGTCGAGGAAACACTGGTTTCCATGGATGTGCTTGGACGACAGATTAGCCTACGCATGAACGGTGGCTCGCCCTTTATAACGAACGAGGGAAATTATATTTTGGACCTCAATCTCAAGCGGATTGGCAATGCACGCCAATTGGCGATGGTGGTCAATCAAATGCCTGGTGTTGTTGAAAATGGATTGTACATCGACATTTGTGACGCGGTTGTGATCGGTCATGGGGATGGCAAGGTTGAAGTGCGCAACATAAATACCGGAACAGTAGAACATGAGCGGCTTGATTTTGTGGAAAATGATAATCTTTTTACCGATCTGGCCGGCTAAGCGCGGCAGCGCATGACTTAAGGACTTTGGAATGGCATTTGACTACGATTTGTTTGTGATTGGTGGCGGCTCTGGCGGAGTGCGTGCGGCGCGCGTAGCAGCGCAGGATGCGGGTGCGAAGGTCGCGTTGGCCGAGGAAGATCGCTACGGCGGCACTTGCGTCATTCGTGGCTGTGTTCCCAAAAAATTGATGGTGTTCGCATCTGGTTATGCAGGTCTGGCAGAAGAAGCGCAGGCTTATGGCTGGGATGTGTCGAACAAAGGGTTCGATTGGACTGCCTTTCAGAAAAAGATGCAAGCTGAGCTGGATCGCCTTGAGGGGATCTACCGTAATTTGCTCAAGAACGCAGGTGTCGAAACCTTTGATAGTCGTGCACGCATCGCGGATGCGCATACGATTGAATTGGCGGACGGTACGCGCAAAACTGCGAAGCATATTCTGATTGCTGTCGGTGGTCGCCCCGTGAAGCCCATGATTGTTGGCGCAGAGCACGCAATCACCTCGAACGAGATTTTCCATCTTGAACAGCTATCAAAATCCATGCTGATTGTTGGTGGTGGCTATATAGCGTCCGAATTTGCGGGTGTGATGAATGGAATGGGCGTCCAAACCACGCAATTCTATCGCGGCGATCAGATCCTGCGTGGCTTCGATGATGAAGCGCGCACAGTGGTTGCTGAAGAAATGATCGTTAAAGGCGTGAATCTTGAGTTGAAAACCAATGTCGCAGAAATGCGCCGCGCAGGTGCTGGTATTTGGGTGAAGGACACCAACGGCGTAGAGCGTACTTTCGATCAAGTGATGTTCGCTACAGGTCGTGTGCCCAACTCTGATGATTTGGGCCTTGAAGAGGTCGGCGTTAAACTCGGTCGCAAGGGCGAGATTGTTGTGGATGAGTATAGCCAAACGGGCGTGCCCTCGATCTATGCGGTGGGCGATGTGACAGACCGTGCGAACCTAACACCTGTTGCGATCCGCGAAGGCATGGCCTTTGTCGAAACGGTATTCAAAGGCAACCCGACGAAACCTGATCATGATGTGATCCCAACTGCGATTTTCACGCAGCCTGAAATGGGCACCGTCGGCCTGTCCGAGGAAGAGGCAAAGGCGCAAGGCGCGATTGAAGTTTATAGCGCATCGTTCAAGCCCATGCAGCAAAGCTTCGCGGGTCGCGCGGAAAAAGTTTTGATGAAACTCATCGTGTCACAGGAAGATCGCAAGGTTCTGGGCTGTCACATTGTCGCCCCGGGGGCAGGTGAATTGATCCAACTCGCAGGCATCGCAGTGAAAATGGGCGCAACCAAAGAAGACTTTGATCGCACGGTTGCAGTGCATCCTACAATGTCGGAAGAATTGGTAACGATGAAAACACCGACACGCATGGCTTGAAATTTTGGGAAACCTGACCAGTTAGACGGGTAGGGTGGTTCAAACAGATTTAACTAAGAGGAAATAGCTAAAAATGGCTGGTAACAACGGCGGCCCATGGGGTGGCGGTGGAAATAACGGATCAGGCGATGATAATCGCGGGTCTGGCAATAACGGCGGTGGTCGTCGTCCCGAAGGGGACGGACCGCAGATTCCCGAAATCGACGAGCTGATGAAAAAAGGTCAGGAGCAATTGCGTGTTCTGATGGGTGGTCGCGGTGGCGGTAATGGCACCAACGGCTCTGGCGGCGGCGATTCTGGTGGGCCGATGTTGACGCGCGGGACTATTGGTCTTGGTGTTGTCGCTGCAGTTGTTCTTTGGGGCATGGCCAGCTTTTACACTGTGAAACCGGAAGAGCAGTCTGTTGAACTGTTGCTTGGCGCATATTCCTCTACTGGTAATCCTGGCTTGAACTTCGCGCCATGGCCGATTGTTACCAAAGAGGTAATTGCTGTCACGCGAGAGCAAACAGAGGATATTGGCGTTGGAGCTCGTGGCTCCGAAGCGGGTCTGATGCTGACGGGTGATGAAAACATTGTAGACATCGATTTTCAAGTGGTTTGGAACATCACCGATCCTGCGAAGTTCTTGTTCAACCTGCGTGATCCACAAATGACGATCCGTGCGGTGTCTGAATCTGCGATGCGTGAGATTATTGCGCAATCTGAATTGGCCCCGATCCTCAACAGAGACCGTGCAAGCATTGGTGATCGTCTTAAGGATTTGATCCAAAGCACGCTGGATAGCTACGATTCTGGTATGAATGTCGTACGTGTGAACTTCGACAAAGCGGATCCTCCTCAACAGGTGATCGATTCATTCCGTGAGGTCCAAGCTGCCGAGCAAGAACGTGACCGCCTTGAGAAGCAAGCGGACGCCTATGCGAACCGTATTGTTGCGGAAGCACGGGGTGAAGCGGCGCAGGTTTTGGAAGAAGCTGAAGGCTACCGCGCACGTGTCGTGAATGAAGCGACAGGTGAAGCGTCCCGTTTCACAGCCGTTCTGGCCGAGTACGAGAAATCACCGGAAGTCACGCGCAAGCGCCTCTACCTCGAGACGATGGAGGAAGTACTAGGGCGTGTTGACAAAATCATCCTTGACGAGAATGGCGGAGGCGGCCAAGGCGTCGTTCCCTACCTTCCGCTCAACGAGCTTCGTAAATCTACTACAGGAGGGAGCAACTAATGCGTAAAACTACATATTTGTTGCCGATTGCGGTGATTGCGATTGCCGGAATTCTGTCATCTATGTTCATCGTGGACGAACGCGAGAAAGCGCTCGTGCTTCAGTTTGGCCGGGTTGTCGATATCAAAGAAAATCCAGGTCTAGCATTTAAAATTCCGTTGATTCAGGATGTTGTCCGATATGACGACCGTATTCTTAGCCGTGACATCGACCCACTCGAAGTGACGCCTCTGGATGACCGTCGTCTTGTGGTTGACGCGTTTGCGCGTTACCGGATCGCTGATGTGAACCAGTTCCGTCAAGCGGTTGGTGGGGGTGGTATTCCTGCAGCGGAAAGCCGTTTGGACAGTATCTTGCGCTCTGAAACGCGTGAAATTTTGGGTTCCGTATCCTCCAATGACATCCTCAGCACGGATCGTGCGGCGCTGATGCTTCGTATCCGAAATGGTGCGATTTCTGAAGCTCGGGGTCTCGGTATTGAAGTCATCGACGTGCGTTTGAAGCGGACTGACTTGCCCTCTGAGAACCTCGAATCTACCTTTGCGCGTATGCGTGCGGAGCGTGAACGTGAAGCGGCGGACGAGATTGCCCGTGGTAACGAAGCGGCGCAACGTGTGCGTGCTTTGGCGGATCGTACGCAGGTCGAAATCGTTTCCGATGCACGTCGCGATAGCGAAATTACTCGAGGTGAAGCAGACGCGGAACGTAATGCGATCTTCGCAAGTGCTTACGGCGAGGATCAGGAGTTTTTTGAATTCTACCGCTCGCTTGAGGCCTACCGCGGGGCGTTGCAGGGCAACAACTCGACAATGGTTCTGTCACCTGACAGCGACTTCTTCAATTACCTGAAGTCGGATACAAAATCGGAGTAACCTAATGTTTGCCAACATCTTTTTGGCAACTGGTTTGGTCTTGATCGTCGAGGGGCTGGTGTACGCACTGGCCCCTTCGCTTGTTGAAGACCTGCTCGAAGCCTTGAAAAACCTCTCATTAGAGATGCGCCGCACGTTCGGATTTTTGGTGCTCGTTCTCGGCGTTTGCTTCTTACTCGCTGCGCGAACAATGGGGGCTGGTTGAAACATTTCTGCTCATGGGAGCGGTTTTGTTCACTTAATCTTCACATACGCTTGAAACACTGAAACGAGATTTGCGTTGCGCCTGCGGACACCTAGATAGAGGATGAGTATAAGAGCCGGTATCAACGATTGATCCGGCATAGGCTCGGACCAAATAAGGAGGTCTACTACAATGTCTAATGCAATTGCTCTCTCTCAAGACAAACAAGATGAAACGCGCAAAGTTCTGCCATGGGCTCTGGCCATGGGGCTTAGCGTTGCCTTGCTATTGCTTCAAACGCTGAGTGCAGCGGCGCGCGGTGCCCCTGAAAGTTTTGCGGATCTTGCTGAAAAGATCAGCCCTGCGGTGGTTAATATCACCACTTCGACAACAGTTGCGCGCAATACTGCGCCACGCGGAGTCGCGCCCGAAGGCTCGCCCTTCGAAGAGTTCTTTCGCGAATTCCAAGACCGCAATCGTGGCGGCAATGGCGATCGACCGCGCCGGTCCTCCGCGCTCGGCTCTGGCTTTGTGATTTCCGAAGACGGATTTGTGGTCACCAACAACCACGTCATTGAGGGTGCGGATGAGATCCTCATTGAATTCTTTGAAGGCGGCGAACTACCTGCAAAAGTGATCGGTACAGACCCGAACACGGATATTGCATTGCTTAAAGTGGAAACAGACAAGTCGCTTTCCTTCGTCAGCTTTGGTGATAGCGACATCTCGCGCGTGGGCGATTGGGTCATGGCGATGGGTAACCCGCTTGGCCAGGGATTTTCTGTCTCCGCAGGCATTGTTTCTGCACGCAATCGTGCGCTCAGCGGATCCTACGATGACTACATCCAGACGGACGCGGCGATTAACCGTGGCAATTCTGGTGGTCCCTTGTTCAACATGGACGGCGACGTGATTGGCGTGAACACTGCTATTTTGTCCCCTAACGGTGGTTCAATCGGGATCGGTTTTTCGATGGCATCCAATGTTGTTGTGAAAGTTGTCGATCAACTGAAAGAGTTCGGCGAAACACGTCGCGGTTGGCTTGGTGTGCGTATTCAGGACGTGACGGACGACGTGGCTGAAGCAATTGGTCTCGAAAATGCAGCTGGTGCCCTGGTAACGGATGTGCCTGACGGCCCTTCCATGGAAGCGGGCATCAAAGCTGGCGACGTCATCATGAGCTTTGATGGTAAAGACGTTAGCGATACGCGTTCTTTGGTCAAAACTGTAGGCAACACGCAAGTGGGTAAGGCCGTTCGTGTTGTTGTGTTCCGCGACGGTAAGACTGAAACGCTGAAAGTGACGCTTGGCCGTCGCGAAGAAGCGGAAGGAGCGGTGCCTGCTTCACAACCTGCGGCACCGTCCAAGACCGAAGTGCTTGGCTTGACGATTTCTGAGATCACGGATGAGTTGCGTGAGCAGCTTGATCTCACGGATAGCGCAAGCGGTTTGGTTATTCAGGACGTGGTCGAAACCAGTAAAGCTTACGAAAAAGGTCTGCGTGCGGGTGATTTGATCACTGAAGCAGGGCAGCAAAAGCTTGCGAGTGTGGTGGATCTGACCAAACAGATTGAAGCTGCGCGTGAGGCTGGCCGCAAGTCGCTCTTGCTATTAGTGCGTCGTGCTGGCGATCCACGCTTTGTTGCATTGGCACTTGAAGAGGGCTAAATCGCCACAGGTATCAAATAGAAGGCCCTGCACATGCGGGGCCTTTTTCGTTTAACCATCGTCTTCGAAATCGTAAGCGACCAAGCCAAGTCTGCGTGCCGCTGCCACGAACAAGATTGAACTATCAAGCCCTTGCGACGCTTGGTATTTGCGAATTGCGCTGCGTGTGCGGGCATTGATGTAACCATAAACACTCCCATGGAAACGCCCACGCGCTTTCAAGGCACGTTGCAAGCTTTCTACAAATTCTGGGGTTAGCGCTAGAGCGCATGGGGTCTCAAACGACAATTCACGACGTTCTTTCGTAATCCGTTGCGATGTTTCGGTTTTATAAACTGCAGGTGCACTTACTGTGCTATCAGTTCGAAATTCAGCAGGTTGCAGCTGAATTTGATGCGTGAAGGTTTCAAGTTCTGCAGGTGTCACATGCTTGCCCCAACAACTGCCTTCTTTCGCGCCGGGCGGAGGTGTGGAGCGCGTGTAGACCAATTCGTGCTCATCATTGAACGCAGCTTGGGCCACTGTTTCTAAAGGGGCTGCGCAAGAAGCCACAAAATACAGCGAAGCCATGTCGGTCACGCACCGGATCACCGCAAATCGCGGAAATGCGAAATAGCTGTGCTGCATAACGCTTGTTTCACTGCTTACCGCCTTGATGGCGATCTAATTTTTTGCTGAGCGGTTTTTTTAGCAAAGGCATAGTTACAAGATGAAAGCTGCGCCGGGATGCGGCTTTAAAGATATGCGTGATGACGCAAATGGCACTGGAAGGCGCAGGCTTGTGCCGTTAGACAAAGAAAACAGATAGATTAGGGATACTGAAATGGCGAAAATCACATATATTGAGCACGGTGGAAAAGAACATGTTGTGGATGTTGCCAATGGCATGACTGTCATGGAAGGCGCGCGCGACAATAACATTCCGGGTATTGAGGCGGATTGCGGCGGCGCATGTGCTTGCTCTACGTGCCATGTTTATGTGGATGCGAGCTGGGTCGAAAAGCTGCCTGTGAAAGATGATATGGAAGTTGATATGCTCGATTTTGCGTTTGAGCCGGATGAAACGCGGTCGCGTTTGACGTGCCAGTTGAAGGTAACGGACGCTCTGGAAGGCCTGATCGTTCAGATGCCTGAAAAGCAAATCTAAAGCGCCTTTTCGCTGTTGCGCTGTTATTTTATGACCCACCACTTCTGCCAGCGCGGGCGTGGCTGAGGCCCATTATTCAGAGCCAACAAACGGTATGCCCATGGCATATTGGGCGACGCTATCGAATTTGGTGCGCTTGAAATTGTGACTGATACAGGTGAGGCGATAACCATGCGCCTGCCTGAAACACGCGTGTTCGAGAATCTTAAGCCGTGCTTGTATGATATGGGTTTTGATAGCATTGTAGAGTTCGTTGTTATTGAATCCAGCATGAATCAAGGCGCTCGTCTGGCGATTTACGACCGAGACAGGTCTCGTCTCTGCGACGCCTTATATTGATCGATCAAACCGTTGGCTCGCACCACTTGGGTTAGGTGATCTGGACGATGATAGTAATATCGAGCTGGTTTAAATCGACCGTCTGCATCTTGTGAAAACGCTATGGATTTGGCGGTTTGAAGATGGTGCGTTGCGCCATGTCTTTGATCAGCAGGTCTTACAAATCATCGTTTTGGTGAAGATTTCATCTCAGGCGGGATCCTGAGCTGCGGTGATGACGCTCCGCGAACTGCAACCGCAAATGCAAATTGGTCGCGCATCATGATTTCGCAGCTTGAGGGTCGCAAAATCGCAACGAAAGACACGGGGCCATTCTCCAAAGCAGGTCTTAGGCAGCGCGCGATGATCTGTCTTTAAAGCGTTTCAAAGCGCGCGCCAACCGATATCACGGCGAAAGAAGCCTTCGGGCCACTCGATCGCATCAACTGTCGCATAAGCGTGTTGATGGGCGGCTGCCAAACTTTCGCCACGGGCTGTGACATTCAAGACCCGACCACCTGTTGCGATTGTATGCCCGTCTTTCTCAGCGGTGCCCGCATGAAAGACTACGTTGAAACTGTCATCGCTGAACGCATCTAGCCCATTGATAACAGAACCTTTTTCATAAATACCAGGATATCCGTTTGCGGCCATGACCACGGTCATTGCGTGATCGTTCGCCCAATTCACTTGCGCGTCAGCGAGGGATTTTTCCGCTGTTGCCAGAAGCAGATCCAAGATTTGTCCCCCCAGTCGCATCATCAAAACCTGACACTCAGGATCGCCAAAGCGTGCGTTATACTCCACCAAGCGCGCTGCGCCGTCTTTGATCATCAACCCTGCATAAAGGACGCCTTGATAGGGCGTGCCTCGTCGCGCCATCTCCGCCATGCAAGGCTTCACGATTTCGTCCAACGCGCGTTCTGCAATCGCATCCGTGAGGACGGGTGCGGGAGAATAGGCCCCCATGCCGCCCGTGTTCGGGCCGGTATCACCTTCGCCGACGCGCTTGTGATCTTGCGCCGTGCCGATGGGCAGAACGTTTTCCCCGTCGCAGAGCACAAAAAATGAGGCTTCTTCGCCTTCCATGAACTCTTCGATCACCACTTCCGCGCCTGCACCGCCAAATGCGCCACCAAACATGTCATCGACCGCCGCAAGTGCCTCGTCGAGGTCCATCGCGACGACAACGCCTTTGCCGGCTGCCAATCCGTCGGCCTTCACCACAATCGGTGCGCCATTTTCGAGGATATACGCCTTGGCGCTCTCGGCATCGGTGAAATGTCCATAGCCCGCAGTCGCGGCATTGGCCGCATCACAAATTTCCTTGGTAAAGGCCTTGGACGCCTCTAGCTGCGCCGCTTCTTTTGAGGGGCCAAACACTAAGAAACCCGCATTAATCAGATCGTCGGATACGCCTGCGGCCAATGGTGCTTCTGGTCCGATAATCACGAAATCAATCGACTCATTTTGCGCGAATTCTATGACTGCTGCGCTGTCTTCAATGTCGAACGCGGCGCAGGTCGCAATCTTGGCAATGCCCGCATTTCCTGGGGCTACAATCAACTTATCACACTTCGGATTTTGCATCACAGCCCAGGCCAGCGAATGTTCGCGCCCGCCGCTACCCAAGATAAGAATATTCATTGCGCGCTCCTGTCTGCGACGTATTGGCCTTCTGTCGCTCGCGTTCTAGTCTGGGCGCACCCGATGCACAAGCGAGGCCCTATGTCTGATATGATCGATGATCCCCGCGAAGGGGCGAATGAGCCGGAATTTACTGTTTCAGAGATTTCGAACGCGGTTAAACGCACGATTGAAGGCACGTTTGATCATGTACGCATTCGTGGTGAGGTGGGGCGTGTCGTTCATGCGCGCTCGGGGCATTTGTATTTCGACATTAAGGATGATCGCTCTGTTTTGGGCTGTACGGCTTGGAAAGGGCAGGTCGCCAAGTTGACGGTGATGCCTGAAGAGGGAATGGAAATCATCGCGACTGGGCGTTTGACTACATTTCCGGGGCAATCCAAGTATCAGATGAATGTTCAGGATGTGGCCGTCGCAGGTGAAGGCGCGTTGATGGCGATGCTAGAAAAGCGCAAGAAAAAGCTGGCGGCCGAAGGGATTTTTGATCCCGAACGCAAGCAAGATATTCCGTTTCTTCCGGAAGTGATCGGAGTTGTGACATCGCCTACCGGTGCGGTTATTCGCGATATTTTGCATCGTTTGCGGGATCGTTTTCCCCGCAAGGTTCTGATCTGGCCCGTTGCAGTGCAAGGCGAGCGTTGTGCGCCAGAAGTGACCCGTGCCATTGACGGTTTCAACGCTTTTACACCCGGTGGGGCTTTACCGCGACCTGATTTGATTATCGTCGCACGCGGTGGTGGCTCGATCGAGGATCTATGGGGGTTCAACGAAGAGATCGTCGCGTGCGCGGCGGCTGGCTCGGACATTCCTTTGATCTCTGCGGTTGGGCACGAAACCGATACGACATTGATCGATTTTGCGTCCGATCACCGCGCACCGACCCCAACAGCGGCGGCCGAACGCGCGGTGCCTGTGCGCGCAGAATTGCTCGCGCGATTGGAAGAATCCGAAGGGCGTCGTATTTCTGCGATGCGGGCAGCGTTGAATTATCGCGGCGAAAAATTGCGTGATCTATCGCGCGCACTTCCACGCCGAGAAGCGTTGCTGGCGCACTCCCAACAGCGCCTTGATCTCGCCTCCGCGCGTTTGCCAAATGCGCTTACAGCGCGCATCAATTTGGGACGCACGGGGCTTAGCCAAGCCTCCGGCGCGCTGCGGCCTTCGCTTTTATCGCGCAGTTTGGAGGCATCGTCTGAGCGCGTGAAAGACCGTGCTGCACGTCTTGCCCCTGCCTTGGAACGTAAACGTACTACGGCAGCGACTGATCTTCAGAACCTGAGCAAGCGCTTTGATGCCATTAGGGTCGATGCACAAATTGAACTGCGTTGTCAGAATCTTAGAGACGTGCTCCATCGTTTCAAACAAGCCGCATATGGACAACAAGATCAACAAACGCGCAAGTTGGATGCCCTAGATCGTCTAAGGCTAACGCTTGGGTACAAAGCAACCTTGGATCGCGGCTATGCGGTTGTGCGCAGCGCTGATGGCGATGTGCTGACCACCCAAAAAGCGGCGAAATCCCACGTAGCGCTCGATATCGAGTTTGCTGATGGCACGCTGAATATCGGCACAGGTCGACCAGCCAAACCTGCTAAAACCGCAACACTCAAACCTGATCCCAAAGACCAAGGGTCGCTCTTTTAAACGCCCACTTCTGGTCCTTTACAATACATCGGTTCGCTCGATTGTTCGGCCTCATAAAGCTCTGTGGTTTCGCCTGTGCCCAAAAACGTCGCACGCAGTCCTTTTGCGGTTGCTTCAAAATCCCAACATTGTGGGTCTGGGCGATCCTCGTAGACAAAACAAATGCCTTGCCCCAACGCATACCAATGGCCTGATTTGCAGTTGCCATCTAGGAAGGACCATTCGACACGCCTGCCGGGCAAGTACCGTTCGGCCCCATAGGCTTCGCCGCCTTTGCTAAAATAAAGTGTCTTGCCCTTTGTGTAGGCGTCAAACGCATCGCTCGACAAAGGGGCTGCCCAAAGCGGTGCGGCGCAAAGGCCTAAAATGAGGGTCACGTGGCTCAATCGCATGCTGTGTCCTTTCGCTCTTCCTCAAAGCGTGCCGCAAAGCGCCGATAGTTTCAATCGCACTGCCCTTTCAAATCGCGCAATTCGTCTTTAGGTGAAGGACACTAGCGGAGTTCTGCCCATGGCGTTTTTTAAGAAACTGAAAGATCGGTTGTTCAATTCATCCTCCAAACTTGAAAAGGGTTTGGATGCTATTGTCGACGATGGCGGCGAAGTGGATGAAAAAACGCCGATAATTGAGGACGCCCAAGTTACAGTTGTGGCTGCCGCCCCTGATGTTATGCCAGAGCCAGAGCCAGAGCCAGAGCCTGAACCAAAACCTGAAGTCATCCCGTCGCCTGAACCTGCCCCAAAAACCGGTCTCTTGGGCCGGATCATTGGACGCGCGGCCACCAAGCAGGTGACGCGCCGTGTACTTGATGATGATATGTTGGAGCAGTTGGAAGAATTGCTCATCAGTTCCGACATGGGCGTCGATACGGCCCTTAGGGTCAGCGCGAACATGGCCGAGGGGCGCATGGGGCGTAAACTCTCAACTGAAGAAATCAAAGATCTACTCGCGGCTGAGATTGCCCGCATTATGGAACCCGTGGCAAAACCTCTGCCAATTTATCCGAAAAAACCACAGGTCGTCTTGGTGGTTGGCGTTAACGGGTCTGGAAAGACAACCACAATTGGCAAACTCGCCAGCCAGTTTAAAGCGTCGGGCAAAAACGTGGTTATCGCGGCAGGCGATACGTTTCGCGCGGCTGCTGTGGAGCAGCTTCAAGTCTGGGGAACCCGCGCTGGCGTGCCGGTGTTGACCGCACCCGAAGGCTCTGATCCTGCCAGCCTCGCATTTGATTCGATGACAAAAGCAGAAGCAGACGGCGCGGACCTTTTGATGATCGACACCGCAGGCCGCTTGCAAAACCGGGCTGATCTGATGGAAGAACTCTCCAAGATCGTGCGCGTGATCCAGAAAAAAGACCCAAGCGCGCCGCACAACACCCTCCTCGTGCTAGACGCTACCACAGGTCAAAACGCGTTGAACCAAGTGGAAACCTTCCAGAAACTCGCGGATGTGTCGGGCCTTGTGATGACCAAACTCGATGGCACTGCGAAAGGCGGTGTTCTTGTTGCGCTCGCGGACAAATTTGGCCTGCCCATTCACGCGATTGGTGTGGGTGAACAAATTGATGACCTTAATGGGTTCGATCCCGAAGACTTTGCAAACGCACTCACGGGGCGCACTCTTTGAACTTCATCTTGCCAAGTGAACTCTGGGGGAGACGCGCAAAGCGCGGCGCTGGCAGGCCCCCATGCCTGCTTCAATGACGCTCTCTGACTGGCTGATTTCGCTCGAAGGGACAGAGCAGGGCCATACCGTCGCGCTTATACTCGCGCTGTCAGCCGCTTTCCTGCATGCCGTCTTTGGCGCTTTACAAAAAGGCCGCCACGATCCTTGGCTCAGCCGCGGTGCGATTGATGCAAGCTATGGATTAATGGCCATGCCCATCGCGCTTTTCGTGGTGCCTTGGCCAGAACCTCATATGTGGCCGGTCTTCGCGGGGGCCTTCATCATCCACCTTGGATACAAACTCTTGCAGGCCTTCGCTTACACAAAAGGGGCTTATACGGTTGTTTATCCGGTGGTGCGCGGGACTGGCCCTTTGTTTGCAGTCTTCGGCGCGTATCTGATCTTTGGTGAGACGTTCAATGGTGTCCAATGGTTCGGAGTTCTGATCTTGCTCTGTGGTATCTTCGGATTGGCGGCTTATAACTATTTCTTCCTCGTTACAGATCGCACGACGCTGGTTTCCGCGCTTTGTCTTGCCTTTGCAACTGGCCTGTTCGTGGCCCTTTACACAACCTATGACGCCTACGGAATTCGCGCAACCGCCGATCCGTTTACCTTCCTTGCGTGGTTCTTCTTTATCGATGGCATCGCGATCCCGCCGATCGCTTACACGCATTACAAGCGCATGCAAAATCCGCCAAGTCTGCCGCCTCTCGCGCTGCGTGGTTTCATTGGCGGGCTTATCGCATTTGCGTCATTTGGGTCTATCATGCTGGCCACACGCCTTGACAAGGTGGGTGAAGCGGCCATTTTACGGGAAACTTCAACGGTCTTTGCTGCGCTGATCGGGTGGCTGGTGCTGAAAGAAACTGTTGGCCCACGCCGTATTGCCCTTATGGCACTTATTGCGCTTGGCGCGGTGATCGTAGAATTTGCAGGTTAAACGCCAAGAAGGGGCCTAAAATGGCTGAAGAAAAAGACATCAATCCAATTCTGAAACAGGTTCTCGAACTTGGGCCAACGCTGGCGTTTTTCCTGCTGTATCTTCGGATGCGCGACAACACATATACTTGGGCGGGCACAGAATATTCGGGCTTTATTGTCGCCACCGTGGCCTTTGTGCCTGTTTTGCTGATCGCGATGGGCGCGCTTTGGTATTTTACCGGAAAACTTAGTCGCATGCAGATCTTTACGGCCTTCATGGTGATCTTTTTTGGCGGTCTTACGGCCTATTTCAACGATGAACGCTTCTTCAAAATGAAGACCACGCTGGTCTACGGTTTTTTCGCGGTGATCCTTGGCATTGGCTTGGTGCAGGGCAAGAGCTATTTGGCCTATGTGCTCTCGGATGCGCTTCCGATGGCGCATGAGGGCTGGATGATCCTGACACGGCGTTTGACTATGATGTTTGGCGCTTTGGCCGTGGGCAACGAAATCATTTGGCGCACCATGTCGACGGATGCTTGGGTCAAGATCGAAACCTTTGGCTTCCCGATCCTTTTGTTCGGATTCTTATGGCTTCAGTTCGTAGCGCTCCAAAAATATATTGAAATCGAAGATTAGGGCCTGTTGACGCTGCACCGCAGCGCGCGTTAGAAAGACCTGTGGCGATTTGATACCGGATTGTGGGCCACGTTAAATATGCCGCTAAAAGGTCAATGCTCGGGAACCCCGTTTGTTTGACCGCATCGGGGTTTTTTCGTGGAGCAAAGCCTTCGCGTATGGAGAACAATATGAGCAACGGGTGGAAGACACGGACGAAACTGGTCCATGCTGGATCTAAGCGCAGCCAGTGGAACGAAGTCAGCGAAGCGATCTTTCTAACCCAAGGGTTCGTATATGACACGGCTGAACAGGCCGAGGCGCGCTTTATTAAAGCAGAGCCGGATGAATATATTTACGCACGCTACGGTAACCCCACGGTCGCAATGTTCGAGGAACGCATGGCCGCGATTGAGGGCTGTGAAGACGGGTTTGCAACAGCCTCTGGCATGGCGGCGGTCAATGGTGCGTTGATGGCTTGCGTAAGCGCTGGCGATCACGTCGTCGGTTCGCGCGCGCTGTTTGGATCGTGTCTCTACATCCTTGATGAAATTCTGCCGCGCATGGGCGTTGAAGTGACTTTGGTCGATGGCCGCGATTTGGACGCGTGGGAAGCGGCGATCAGAGCAGACACAAAGCTTGTCTTCTTCGAGACGATCTCGAACCCGACGTTGGAAGTTGTCGACATCAAATCCGTCAGCGCAATGGCGCATGAGGTGGGGGCGATCGTTGTTGCAGACAATGTGTTTGCCACGCCGGTCTATTCCAAAGCCATAGAGCTGGGCGTTGATATTGTTGTCTATTCCGCCACAAAACACATTGATGGACAGGGGCGTGCGCTGGGGGGGATTATCCTTGGATCGCATGAATTGATCCGTGGCAAAGTTGAACCCTATATGAAGCACACAGGCGGCGCGATGAGCCCGTTTGCAGCGTGGATCATGCTCAAAGGGCTTGAGACAATGGACCTACGCGTGCGTGCGCAATCGGCGACCGCGGCCAAGCTAGCAGAGGCATTGGAAGGGCATCCTAAATTAGCGCGTTTGATCTATCCGGGCCATGCCAGCCATCCGCAAAACGACCTTGTGACGCGTCAGATGGGCAACGGCGGCACGATGTTGTCGATTGACGTGAAGGGCGGCAAAGAGGCTGCGTTTCGCACGCTTAATGCGTTGAAGATCGCGCTGATCTCGAACAACCTTGGTGATGCGAAAACCATCGCAACACCCCCAGCACAAACAACGCATCAACGCTTACCCGAAGATCAGAAACAGACGCTTGGCATTACCCCAGGTTTGATCCGTCTAAGCCTTGGGATCGAGGACAGTGACGATCTGGTTGCTGATATTTTGCAGGCGCTTGAGCAGGCTTAACGGCTCACCAACTTCACAAGGTGCGCCCGTAAAACCCTAGACGTTCTTCGTCGGTGAACATCGCGCCGGGCGTTTCGTAATATGTGAGAACCGTCACCACACGCGGGCGTTCGCCTTGTGCGGGGGTGACGCAGTGCGGGGTGTTCACGCCGCGAAACACGTTCAAGGTTCCTGCTGTGACATCAAGGGCTCGTACGTCTGGATCTTCGCCGCGCACCAGTTTGTTGACCCCTTCATAATTGGGATCTTCAGGGCTGCGCAGGTCAGTACGATACAAAAATGTGCTGCCCTTGATCGGCGCTTGCAACAGCAGTGTCGTGGTGAACTCAGAGCGATCAAAGTGCCAGTTCAGCCCCTGTCCATCGTGGTAGGCCATGACGTTCAAACATGCGAGCGGGTCGGCCATTGGATAAAGGGCAGGGCGCTGCATTACATCGGATAGAAAGTCGATGAAGGGCTGCCATTGATAAAGTTGGCTGACCGGTGTGTCCGCCACCTGATCTCCGCAAAGGGTTAAGTTAGAGGTCGAAAATTCCGAATAAAGAGGCGAGTCGTCGGGCACATCTGGGATCGACTTCTTGAAGTAGATGTTATGTTTACGCTCGTGGTGAAACGCCTCGGTGTCGAACTTGGGCAATGCAAAGTCCAAAGTCTGCGCAATCGGCGCCGAACGCATGAAACCCTCAAGATTGAACATGCCATCTGCGTCCAGATCCGCTTGGCAGCGTTTCGCAAGGGCTACGTAGGCGGCGCTATTCGGCTGATCAAGCGGGTAGAGATCAAGGTCGAGTATATCGTGCATCGGGTAAGTTCCTAGAATTATTTCATTATTTCGAGGTTGTCGTCTTTTGGCAAGGTCGAAATCCGCGCAAACCTGTCGCATTTGGTCACAATGCCTTCGTCTTTTCACGGGGTCGATCAACTTAAACCATAGGAAACTAAGCGCGTTCACATATATAGTTCCGTGACTCTGCTCTCGGGGGGCAAAAGATGAATATCCAGTCCGACGTAAATGGCGATGCAAAGACAGACGCAAAGGATGCGAAAGCGGCTTTGGAGGTATTGATAGATTGGGCCAGTCGGGCAAGCGCCGAAGACATCACGGCGCTTGATCCTAGGGTGCGTGAGCTGCTTGGAAAAAACACAACCCCAAGCCTGAGCAATGTCTACCCTGAGGATTTCAAAAGTGATCCAGCTTACAAAGCAATGCTGCCTGATCTGCAAAACGGTCCCAGCTCGCTTATTCGTGGCTCAAAGCAGCTTATCCAACACGTGGGGATCTCAAATTTTCGCCTGCCGATCCGCTTTCACACCAAACACGGTGGCGATTTGACGCTTGAAACATCTGTAACCGGCACAGTCAGCTTGGAGGCGGACAAGAAGGGCATTAACATGTCTCGCATCATGCGCACGTTCTATCGTCATGCGGAGCAAACCTTTAGCTTTGACGTTATCGAGGATGCGCTGGATGACTATAAATCCGATCTGGAAAGCTTTGATGCGCGACTTCAGATGCTGTTCTCGTTCCCTGTCAAAATCGAAAGCCTGCGTTCTGCTCTGACGGGCTATCAATATTACAAGATCGCTTTGGAATTGGCGGAACAAAATGGTGTGCGCCAGAAATTCATGCATGTGGATTATGTGTATTCGTCAACCTGTCCTTGTTCGCTTGAGCTCAGTGAACATGCGCGTCGTGAGCGTGGGCAACTCGCAACACCGCATTCGCAACGCTCGGTCGCACGCATTTCGGTAGAACTGATCGGCAAGCAAATCCTATGGTTTGAGGACCTGATTGAGCACTGCCGCAAAGCCGTTCCAACGGAAACGCAAGTCATGGTAAAACGCGAGGACGAGCAAGCCTTCGCCGAGCTGAACGCCGCCAATCCGATTTTCGTGGAAGACGCCGCGCGTTTGTTTTGCGAGCAACTATTACAAGATAACCGTATCGGGGATTTCCGTGTTGTCGCGTCGCATCAAGAAAGTTTGCATAGCCACGATGCTGTCAGCGTGTTGACCGAAGGGCCGAGTTTTGCGGCGACCAGCCTTGATCCCAAACTGTTCAGTACGCTGTTTCACGTTGGGTAAGCTTTGCTGCGCGTGCATTGCTGCATTGCAGTATTAACAAAGATACCACACTACCAATGGCTTAGATCACATCCTATATAGCCCTGAACAGAGCTTATAATGATTGAGGTTTCACATGGCTGTTCTCGACTTTGGTGCAACAAGCGCATCTTATCCCGCTTCCGCGTCTTTCTTTAAGCGCATCGGCGCACACATTATGGACGCGCTCACAAGTTTTGCTCATGCACGTGCGCGTACTGCTGAATTGCAGTATTACATGGACATGAGCGACGAACAGCTTGCGGCAAAAGGCTTGCGCCGTGATGAAATCGCGCGACATGTTTTCCGCGACCTGTTCATTTAAAAAAGTAACCACTTAAGCAATCCGCGGGGCCATGGTGCGCGCGGGTGCTTGACAGGGCAGGGGTGCTCGGCCAAGCCTTCGCGTTATGTTGGACCTGCGCCCAGTTGGATATGTGATCGGCCTTTTGGTCATGATGCTTGGGATGGCGATGCTGCTCCCTTTGCTCGTAGATCTGGCCGAAGCACGCGGGCACTGGCCTGCGTTTCTTCAAAGCGCTCTGATCACTTGTCTTGTCGGTGTGCTTGTCGCACTTTCCTGCTCAAACGGTGTCAAAGAAGGTCTGAACATTCAGCAAACCTTCTTGCTGACAACGGGCGTATGGCTTGCTTTGCCTGTGTTTGGCGCTTTGCCATTCATGTTTGGCGAAACAGAACTGCGCTTTGTGGATGCATTTTTCGAGGCAATGTCGGGCCTTACCACAACCGGCTCTACAGTTATTTCTGATCTTGATGAATTGCCCAAGGGCCTCCTTCTTTGGCGCGGTTTGATGCAGTGGCTAGGCGGAGTTGGTATCATTGTTGTAGCGATGGTGTTCCTGCCCGAGTTACGCGTCGGTGGTATGCAAATCTTCCGTGTGGAAGGCTTTGATACTATGGGAAAAATCCTGCCGCGCGCGACAGCGATTGCTTCGCAAATTTCCTATATTTACGTCGGTATTTCCCTCGTTTGTGCGGTGGTCTACATGCTGCTTGGCATGAATGCGTTTGATGCCAGCGTTCATGCGATGACCACGGTCGCGACTGGAGGATTCGCAAATTATGATGCCTCTTTCGGGGCGTTTTCGGGATCCATCGAATATGCGGCGGCGCTGTTTATGGTGCTCGCAGCACTGCCGTTCGTGCGGTATGTACAATTGCTCAACGGCAATCAAACAGCCGTTTTCAAAGACGCCCAAGTGCGTGGTTTCATGATGACCATCGCTTTCTTAGTGGTGCTCTGCGCGGCGGTGCTCGCCATTGGTCAAGATCGCGCGTTCGAGCCTGCATTCAGGCGCGCGTTGTTTAACATCGTCTCTATCGTGTCGGGCACAGGCTACGCGAGCGCGGATTACATGCTTTGGGGACCGTTCCTGGTCGCGCTCTTCTTTTTCGCTGGCCTCATTGGCGGTTGCGCTGGATCGACGGCCTGTTCGGTGAAAATCTTTCGCTACCAGCTCTTGTTTGCATCAATCCGCACACAAATGCGCCGAATCCACTCGCCAAACGGCGTGTTCTCGCCCCGTTATGAGGGCCGCACGGTCAGTGAAGACGTGCTAAGCTCCGTCATGTCGTTTTTTGTTTTCTTTGTGGTGACGCTTGGACTTTTAGCTGTCGCCCTAAGCATGACAGGCCTTGATTTGATCACTGCCTTGTCTGGCGCGTCAGCGGCTTTGGCGAACATTGGCCCCGGTTTAGGGTCAGAAATTGGACCTGCGGGCAACTACGGTGGCCTGAACGACATTGCTAAATGGCTTTTGGCGTTTGGCATGTTGATCGGACGTTTGGAATTGCTGGCGGTCTACGCCATCCTCACAGTTGGATTTTGGAGAGGTTGATATGCCACAAGCACCCCTAGGCGCGCAGATTTCGCACATGTTAAAAGCGCGCGGCGTGGATGTAATTTTCGGCATTCCCGGTGTGCATAATGTCGAAATGTATCGCGGTATCGAAGAGGCGGGCATCACCCATATACTTGCGCGACATGAGCAGGGTGCGGGTTTTATGGCCGATGGTTATGCGCGTGCGACCGGCAAGGCGGGTGTGGCTTACGTGATCACAGGGCCGGGTCTGTGCAACACGATGACGCCACTGGGGCAGGCCTATTCGGATAGCGTGCCTGTGCTGGCGATTTCGTCTTGTTTGGATGAAACATCCGCGACACGCGGGCAATTGCACCAGATGTTCGATCAAGCAGGGGCCGCGCGCACGGTCTGTGAATGGTCCGAGGAGGCGCGCTCCGCCTCCGCCGCGTATCACCTGATTGATCGTGCGTTCACAGAGTTTGCGACAGCGCGCCCGCGTTCCAAACACATTCAGGTGCCGATTGCTTTGGCGGGCAGCCTCACGGATGACGCGCCTGCGATATTACCGAGACCTGCAAAACCGCAGACCCCTCAGGCGCAATTGACGCAAGCGATAGCGATGATCCTAGCGGCGCAAAAACCGATCTTCGTGTTTGGCGGTGGTGCAGTCGCAGGCGCGGATGTGGTGGGCAAATTGCTGCGTATGACGGGTGCTTCGAGTTTCACGACATATGCGGGGCGCGGGGTCGTGCCAGTTGGAACCCCGCTGGATTTTGGCAGCACCTTAGCGCGTTCAGATAGCACTGCGGTTTTCGCGCAAGCGGATCTCGTGATTGCCGTCGGCACAGAGCTTGCGCAAGTGGATCTATGGCGCAGTGATCTTGGACATAATTGCCCGATGATCCGCGTTGATCTGGATCCGAGCGTTTTGGCGCAAGGCAAGACAGATGACCTGTTGATACAAGGCGACGCAGAAGCATTTTTACGCGCATTGGCAATTGCAATCCCTGCACGTGTGGATGATCGCGATCCGTGTTGGGACGCGGATGTGGTGACTTCTGCCCGTGCGCGTTGGCGTGCGGAAACTGATGCAGAGCGGCCGGGCATAGTGCCAATCTGCGATGCACTTGAAGTCGTGCTGCCAGAAGAAACGATGTTCTTTTCAGATATGACCCAATTTGCCTATGTGGCCAAAGAAATATGGGACATGCCAAAGCCTGCGCATTGGCATCATCCCTTTGGATTCGGCACGCTTGGCTATGCATTGCCCGCTGCGATTGGCGGCAAGATTGGCGTGGGCGATCAGCCGGTTGTGGCAATCGCAGGGGACTATGGGTTCCAGTACACGTTGCAAGAATTGGGTGTCGCGGTCGAGCTTGGGCTGAGTTTGCCGATCATTTTGTGGGACAATGGCAAGCTGAAAGAGATCGAGGATAGTATGGTGCGCAGTCAGATTGCTCCCAACGCGGTCGTCGCGCGCAATCCTGACTTTTGCAAATTGGCGGAAGCCTACGGAGCTGCAAGCGCGCGCCCTGCAAATCTAGCCGCTTTGGCAGAGGTCATGAAAAAAGCGCTGGCCCAACGCGGACCAACGCTTATTCATGTGACGCCAGAAATTTTGGATGGCTGAAGCTACTCCCAGCAGCTGACCAAGACGGTCATGTCTGCCGCAAGGCTCGCCAGATCTTCAGTGGGCAGAGCAGCACTTTGGGTGGCTTCAGCCGTCTCAACGCCTGCATCTGACAGCATTGCGGCGATCACGCTGTTGGGGACAGAAAAACCAACGCCCGCTGGCAATGCACGGCCCTTCATTTCCTTAGGGGCCAACATGCCAATGATCGCGCCTGCGGTATCCAGCACTGGACCGCCAACATCACCTGACATCGCTTCCATTTCGAGGCGGTTGAGGGTGGTTTCCCCGCCGAGTCCACGTAGATCTGCCAGCTTTCCGAAAGTTAGCGTGGGTGCATTCAAAGCGCCCTCAAACGGGTAGCCTGCAACCGCGATCTCTGTTTTCAAGCGTGGTTGGCCATTTCGGAAATTTGCGATCCCTGCTGGCGCAAGCGTTTCGTCGGGGCGTAATAGGGCCAAGCCATTAGTGTTGTCCGTTGCGCTGATTTGCGCGTCATAGTCGCCATCTATGGTGATCCGGCTGCATGATTGCACTGCATCCAAGGTGGTCAAAGTAGCTCCGTTGGAGGACACGTAAAAGCCGCTGCGTGACAGCTTGGGTGTGCGTATTTTCAAACCTGAAACCAGATCAATCGCTTGCAATTCATCCGTGCCCGCGGTCGGGTTCAGAACGCCCTCAAGACGGGTGAAGTTGGTCTGCATTTCCCCCAAAAGACGTGTGCGTCGCTCTTCATCACCAGTGGGCCAGATCAGCATGAAGCCTTTGACGTGACCGTCTTTCAAGCTCGCCTCTGTGTGGGAGATAAAGCTGTCGTTCTCGCCAGTCAGCACAAAGTCGTTTTTGTTGCGTTTGCGTTCGCCATCAAGCGGCACGGTTTCGAGTGTTTGTAGGATGTCGTAAAGACCGAATAGCGTGTTTTGATCGCCTGCTTGGCTGATTAGGATGACTTTCGCACCTTTCACAAAGCCAGTGCCCTCATAATGGGAAAAGGGCGACTCATAACGATCAAACGTGACCGCGCTCGTGGGCAAGGCAATTTCGATACCCGCATCCGTGTCCTCGACAAGTCGTAAATCCAAACCATCCAACACCGCATTATACTGCTGGAACAATACAGCCCTTTGTTTCGTGGTCAGAACACCGGTTTTTTCAAAGTTATTCGCTTCTTGCCACGCGGCCATGGAATTTCGCGTGCCACGCCCGAAAGATCCGTCAATTGCCGCGTTGTAAAACCCAGCCCATTGCAAAGCGATCTGGAGGTTTTTCTTCGCATCACGCGACAAAGCTGCTTCGCTCGCACGGGCCTCGCGGGGTGTTTCGTCTGGCACTTCTGGTTCTGCTGCAGGTTCCGGCGCGGCGGCAGGGGCTTCCGCAACTGTTTCAGCCTCGCTGGAAAGGGCTGGTGCCAAAGGCGTGACATTCAAAAGGTTGGCACCCACTGGCCAGAATTGTTGGCGAAATGCAGCGGAGAAAGCGATGAAACTATCACGTGGAATGCGGCCTTCATTGCGGTAATTGCGCAAAACCGTTGCCGCATCTTCTGGTGAATACGGCCCAAGCGCGACTGCGTACCATCCACCGCCGAGCGAGAAACCGTTCACATCAGGCAGTGCTGCTGCATAAGAGCGCGCACGGCTTTCCGCGGCATTCAAGCTCGGTCGTGCTTCAATTTGCACCCAAGCGGCGTCTTGCGCATAGGCGGGGCGCAGGGCTGCGAAAAAGATCAAAACGAAAGAAAGAAAGATGCGCTTCATGGGAATAGCCTCGTAAAACGAAGTGCTGGACATGGTTTTTGAATTCACGTGTGTATCGTTCTGCATTAGGGGCAGATTAGGCGTGATTTTCGGCAATTTTTAGGCAATAGTCCACAGGATATGCACAACATTCTCGTGAAAAACACTGTATGTTGATTGATTGACCCTCGAGGATGCAGAGGCTAATCAACCCCAAAGGCGCGCGGTGCGTGCGATCTATCTGGCGGCTACTGTAATGAATTCAGAAAAATCTAAATCATTTCAAGAGATTATCTTGCGTTTGCAGTCCTATTGGGCCTCACAAGGCTGTGCTGTGATGCAGCCCTATGATATGGAAGTTGGTGCAGGAACCTTTCATCCGGCCACAACGCTACGCTCGCTTGGCTCGAAACCCTGGGCAGCGGCATATGTGCAACCCTCGCGCCGCCCCACGGATGGGCGCTACGGCGAGAACCCGAACCGCTTGCAGCATTACTATCAGTATCAGGTCGTGATCAAACCTAGCCCACCCGACCTTCAGGCGCTTTATCTTGGCTCGCTTGAGGCAATTGGCGTCGATATGGAGATGCATGACATCCGATTTGTGGAGGACGATTGGGAAAGCCCGACGCTTGGCGCGTGGGGGCTTGGCTGGGAAGTCTGGTGTGATGGTATGGAAGTCAGCCAGTTCACCTATTTTCAACAGGTCGGCGGGCATGATTGCGCGCCTGTCGCAGGGGAATTGACATACGGTCTAGAGCGCCTGGCTATGTATATTTTGAACTGCGATCACGTGATGGACATGCCTTACAACGATCCGCAGTCACCTATTCCGCTCAGCTATGGCGATGTGTTCAAGCAAACCGAAGAAGAATTCGCGCGTTGGAATTTTGACGTGGCCAACACCGATGTGTTGTTGCGCCATTTTGAAGAAGCCGAGGCCGAATGCGCCAATATTCTGGATCAAACGCATGACGATCCGAAGACCGGCAAACGTATTATCATGGCGCATCCCGCCTATGATCAATGCATCAAGGCGAGCCATATTTTTAACTTGCTCGACGCGCGCGGGGTCATTTCTGTCACTGAACGCCAAGCCTATATCGGACGCGTGCGCACATTGGCGAAAGCCTGTGCCGATGCCTTTGTGCAAACCACTGCGGGTGGTCACGTTCAATGAGACTGGGCCAATTTCTAGCGGGGTTCACCGTGTTTTCAGCGCTTTTGGCCGGTGGGGCCATGTACTATTTGCAGGTCTACGCTTTTTACGAAGAGGTCTCTGCACAAGGCGACGACGTACAACTCGTGTCGCTGATGTCGGGCGAGCCTGAGCCGATTTTGTTTGAAAATTTCCAAGCGATTGACGGCAGCAGCTCGCCCATTCGCTATCGCGCGTGCTTTACTACAGAGATGAGCCACGCATTGCTCAGCGTAACCTATGTCGCGTTCGAGAACGCGGAACCGCGCAATGCGCCGGGTTGGTTTGACTGCTTTGACGCGGAAGCGATTGGCGCAGAATTAGAAGTGGGGACAGCGCTTACGTTCCTGTCGCAAAAGAACTTTGCTTACGGCGTCGACCGCGTTGTCGCCATCACCGAAGACGGTCGCGGCTACGTCTGGCACGAACTCAATGATTGCGGTGCGAAAGCCTATGATGGCTCGCCCACGGGGGAAGCCTGCCCACCTCGTGAAGACGTCGAAGGACAAAACTAATGCCTGATCTCTTGATTGAACTGTTCTCCGAAGAAATCCCCGCACGCATGCAAGGCCGCGCTGCGGATGATCTGAAAAAACTGATGACGGATGGCATGGTTGAGGCGGGTTTGACCTATGCCTCTGCCGCTGCATTTTCGACGCCGCGGCGTTTGTGCCTGACGGTTGAGGGTCTGCTCGCAGAAAGTCCAACCGTGCGTGAAGAGCGCAAAGGTCCCAAAGTCGGCGCACCTGACAAAGCGATTGAAGGGTTCTTGCGTGGCGCAGGTCTTACCCGTGATCAATTGGAAGAGCGCGACACGCCCAAAGGTGCGGTCTACTTTGCGAGCTTCGAAAAGCAGGGCCGCCCCGCGCCTGAGATCATCGCCGAGGTGCTGGAACAGACGATCCGCACTTTCCCATGGCCTAAATCCATGCGCTGGGGTGCTGGATCATTGCGTTGGGTGCGTCCTTTGCATTCGATCCTTTGCGTGCTTAGTGACAAAGCGGGCAGCGAGGTCGTGCCTTTGGATGTAGACGGGATTACCTCTAGCAAGGTGACATATGGCCATCGTTTCATGGCCCCAAAGCAGATAACTGTGAACGGCTTCGAGGATTATGAGGCGCAGCTTAAGCGTGCTTTCGTCGTTCTGAACGCTGGTGAGCGCGCGGATGCAATTTGGGAAGACGCGAAAAACCAAGCCTTCGCCAATGGCTTGGAAGTTGTTGAAGATGCAGGGCTTTTGCGCGAAGTCGCAGGGCTGGTGGAATGGCCTGTTGTACTGATGGGCGAGATTGCCGAAGATTTCCTAGGCTTGCCGCCAGAAGTGTTGCAGACCTCCATGAAGGAACATCAGAAGTTTTTCTCTGTAAAGAATGCCAAAACGGACCAGATTGAACGCTTTATCACCGTCGCCAACCGCGAAACCGTCGATAATGGCGCAACGATCCTTGCGGGTAACCAAAAGGTCCTGTTCGCGCGTTTGTCTGACGCGAAGTTCTTCTGGGAAAACGATTTGCGGGTGGCGACATCCGACATGGCGTCATGGACCGCTGCGCTCTCCAACGTGACCTTCCACAACAAGCTTGGTACGCAGGCAGAACGAATTGAACGTATCGCCGCTTTGGCGCGTGAGTTGGCCCCCGTCGTGGGTGCGGACGCGGATGAAGCTGAGCGCGCGGCGAAGCTTGCCAAGGCTGACTTGAGCTCTGAAATGGTTTATGAATTCCCTGAATTGCAGGGCTTGATGGGTCGTTATTACGCTGAATCCGCTGGTGAAACTGCGGCAGTGGCGGCCGCGGCTGAAGAGCATTACGCGCCTTTGGGCCCATCCGATGCGGTGCCGACAGCGCCTGTGTCAGTGGCTGTGTCCTTGGCGGATAAGATCGACACGCTTACGGGTTTCTGGGCGATTGATGAAAAGCCAACGGGATCTAAGGATCCGTTCGCTTTGAGACGGTCTGCTTTGGGCGTTATTCGGTTGGTGTTGGAGAATGATCTGACAATCAGAAGTAAGCCTTTGTTCACAAAGGCAGATATGCGTGTCGATTCTGACGATCTTCTCTCTTTCTTCCATGACCGTCTCAAAGTTTATTTGCGCGACCAAGGTGTGCGACATGATGTGATCGATGCGTGCGTCGCGATGGAGGGCAATGACAATCTCGCTTTGCTCGTCAAACGCGCGGTTGCTTTGGAAGCATTCTTGAAAACCGAAGACGGCACCAACTTGCTGCAAGGATTTAAACGCGCCAACAACATTCTGTCTAAAGAAGAAGACAAGGACGGCGTCGAGTATTCTTACGGTGGCGATGTGAAATTCGCTGAAACCGAAGAAGAAAAAGCGCTGTTCGTGGCTTTGTCGAGTGAAGGTCCCGTGATTGAAGCGGCGTTGAAGACCGAGGATTTCGCCGCTGCCATGAGCGGCATGGCCGGTCTGCGCGCCCCGATTGATGCGTTCTTTGAAGCGGTGCAGGTGAACAGCGACAATCAGACTGTGCGTCGTAATCGTTTGAACTTGCTCAGTGATATTCGCAAACTTGTCGGCTCTGTCGCCGATTTGACGCGGGTTGAGGGATAAAGGCAGCGCTTGCGTGAACTGAATTGAGGTCTATGCTGCGCGCAACCGTTAAGAGGATGCCGCAGTGCAGAATAATCCGCATACGACGCTGATCACCGCAACAGCGCCCGTGTCACCCGACACGCACGGCGGGCGCACGAAGTGTTTGCAGCGTTTGGTGCGTTTGGATCTGCCTGTGCCGCGCACGGTGGGTTTGTCGTTTGAGGCGGTCCACAATATCGCGCGCGGCGACATGCCGGATATGCAGCTGCTTTTGTCACCTTTTGAAGTGGGCGAACTGCTTTGTGTGCGACCGTCGTCAGAAGATCCCGATTGGGGTGGTCCAAGCGCCATTTTGAACATCGGTATGAACGAAGCGCGCTTTGATGATTTCGCGAAACGTTTGGGGAAAGATGTGGCCGCGTCGCTTTATGCACGATTTGTTCATTCTTACTCAATACAGGTGGCGCGTCTTGATCCAGATGTATTTGACGAGATTGGCGCAGAGGGCGAAGCGTCGTTGAGCGCGGCGTTGCGCGCCTATGAAGAGGAAACCGATGAACCTTTCCCGCAGGATCCTGCGGTGCAATTGGCGGAAGTTCTACGCTCTATGGCGCGCGCGTGGGACGGCACATCTGCGCGCTTGTTGCGTCAGGCGAAGGGTGCGCCTGCGGATGCGGGGCTTGGGCTTGTAGTGCAATCCATGGCGCTTGGGTTTGGTAAGGGCGAATGTGGGTCGGGTGTCTTACAACTGATTGATCCCGAGACTGGCTTGGAGCAGTTGACGGGACGCTACTTAAGCCAGAGCCAAGGGCGTGATGCGCTAGAGAGCGGTACAAAAGCGCTGTTTTTAGAGCGAGACGCGCGTGGGCCTTCCTTGGAAGAGCTTGCGCCAGAGGCCTTTGCGAGTTTGGTCGAGTATGCGCGTTTGATGCGCCAGAAGTTGCGTGAAGAAATGCAGGTCGAATTCGTGATCGAAGACGGGCGGGTGTATCTATTAGACGGCGTTCGGGTTTCTCGGACCAGCCGCGCCGCTGTCAGAAGTGCGGTGCGTTTGGCCCAAGACGGTATTATCTCGCGGCAAGAATCCTTGATGCGCGTGCCGCCATCCGCGCTGAATGAATTGTTGCACCGCCAAGTGGATCGCAGTGTTGCCTGTGATGTCATGGGGCGCGGCGTTGCGGCAAGTCCTGGCGCGGCCACAGGGCGGATCGTATTTTCCGCAGCGGATGCGCAGGCTTGTGCGGCGCGGGGCGAGGCTTGTGTCTTGGTGCGGCGCGAAACATCGCCCGAAGATATTCGCGGCATGCACGCGGCCAATGCGATTTTGACGGAGCGTGGCGGCATGACCTCGCATGCGGCCGTTATCGGGCGTGGTATCGGGTTGCCTTGCGTCGTAGGCGCGACCGAGTTGAGATTCCAATTAAGAAAGAAATTGCTGACCTCTCCCGATGGTCGTGTGTTCAAAGAGGGCGATATCATCACGATCGATGGCACACACGGCGAGGTTTTGGCTGGTCCCGTCTCCATGCTGGAAGCAACGTTGGATGATGCGTTTCAAACCTTGCTCACATGGTCAGATGCGGAGCGTGATATCGGTATTCGCGCGAATGCAGACACGCCTGCCGACGCGCAAACCGCGAAAATGTTCCAAGCGCAGGGCATCGGCCTGTGCCGCACCGAGCATATGTTTTTTGAAGATGATCGCCTTACGGTCATGCGCGAAATGATTTTTGCAGAGAACAGCGAAGATCGACGCGCCGCATTGGAGCGCTTGTTGCCGGTCCAACGCGCCGATTTCACTGAACTATTCCGCACTATGGCGGGCATGCCCGTGTGCATTCGCCTGCTTGATCCACCTTTGCACGAATTTCTGCCCTCCGATCATGCCGGCCATCGCGCTTTGGCCGAAGCGCTTGATATTCCGCTCGCAGATGTCACGCGGCGGGTCGAAGCGATGGGGGAATACAACCCTATGCTGGGCCTGCGCGGCGTGCGTCTAGGCATTACGGTGCCCGAAATTTACGACATGCAAGTGCGTGCGATCTTTGAGGCGGCGATTGATGTCTCTAAGGAGGGCGTGGCGATTGTCCCCGAAATTATGATCCCCTTGGTGTCGGCCAAACGTGAAGTCGAACTCGTGAAGATGCGCGTTGATATTGTTGCGGCGGCCGTGAAGGCAGAAACAGGGGCGGAGTTCGAATACCAGTTGGGAGTCATGGTCGAAACCCCGCGTGCAGCTTTGCGTGCGGAAGATATTGCTGAAAACGTCTCGTTCTTGAGCTTTGGCACCAACGATTTGACCCAAATGACATACGGTTTGTCACGTGATGATGCGGGCAGGTTTATGACCGAGTACGTACGCCAAGGCGTGTTTGAGGAAGATCCGTTCCACACATTGGATGTGGATGGCGTCGGCGAATTGCTTATTCTAGGGGCCAAACGTGGACGCGCGGCGCGCCCCGGTTTGACATTATCCATGTGCGGCGAGCACGGGGGCAATACCGAATCGATTGCCTTCTGTCGGGCTGCCGGATTTGACTATGTGTCTTGCTCACCGTTTAGGGTGCCTGTTGCAAGATTAGCAGCAGCGCAACTGGCGATTTTGGACCACTTACAGTAGTGTGCTAAAGCTTTCCCACAAGATGTTGAAAAAATCGCGATTCTTTTTTCCGGTGTTCTGAGCGACGCTACGTCGTGATTTGGCCTGGGGTAGATTTTTTACCTTTTGGTGATATCTAGCAAGGGATTGAAATAACACCTGTGAGCCTGATGCGTACGACCTCGATCGCTTGTCTTTTGACCCTTTTCGCACTGCCTGCCTCAGCAGAAGCGGTGTCGGGTGAATTGTCTTCAATGATCAAACGCGATGAAACAGCGCTCGCGCGTTTGACGCAATCGCGCGTTGATGCCTTATTTCGACGTGTGAGCACGGGCAGCATCGGCTCTGTCGAATATACACGCAGCTTTCTGGACGCCTTGCCCGCCGCTAAAGGGGGCAAACACCTGACGTGCCTGTCCGAAGCACTATATTTTGAGGCGCGTGGTGAGTCGGTAAAGGGGCAATTTGCGGTTGCCGAAGTCATAATGAACCGCGTTGATGATCGTCGTTATCCAGGCACGGTATGCGGCGTGATCAACCAAGGCACGGGCCGTAAGTTTGCGTGCCAATTTACTTATACCTGCGATGGTCGCGCAGAGAACATCACGGAAAAAGCCACTTACGCGCGTTTGCGTAAAATTGCGAAACTCATGCTGTCTGATATGCCCAAGTCGCTGACCAAAGGCGCCACGCACTATCACACCAAAGCGGTGCGCCCGAAGTGGAGCCGCGTTTTCCCACGGACCGCAACGATAGGGGTTCATCATTTCTATCGTGAACCATCGCGCGTGAGCCGCAACTAGCACTTTAATTTGAGAAAAACGTTTAAGCGCATGAGAGTGCGGCTAGGTCGGAACTCTTGTGGTCAATGAAACGGGGCGTCTCAAATGAACGATGAGATTAAACAGGCTTTTGCACATCCAAGCGCGCGCTCACTCGCCAGCCAAACGGATCCTATGTTTGATCGCATCTCACTGCGAGATCACATCGTTTCTGTCGAAATCGGCGCTTTTCAGGCAGAACGCAATATAACGCAGCGGCTTAGCTTTAATGTTGTGGTTGAAGTGCGCCATGTAACCCAAGACCTTGGCGACGACGTGGACCTTATACTGTCTTATGACAGTGTCACAGAAGCGATTAACATCGAACTCGCAGCAGAGCGTTTGAATTTACTCGAAACGCTGGCCGAACGGATTGCGGATCGCATCTTAAAGGAGCCCCAAGCACAACGCGTGTTCCTGCGCATTGAAAAGCTGGATCGTGGAGGTGGCGCGCTTGGTGTTGAGATTGTCCGCGAGTTGTCAGGTGTGGCGCAATCTACGATCCTAGGCCATGCGCCTGATCCTGCACGGATTGTCTATCTGAGCGCGGTTGCTTTGGAAAGTGCGCATTTGGATCATTGGGTGGATCAATTAAGCGCGATGGACGCCCCTTTGATTTTTACGGTGGCTGGGGATGACAAGATTGCGGATGTAGGGTCCGAAACGGGACAAGCTCATGTTGATTTGTTAGCGATTGAGCAGAAAGCGTGGACCTTCGCGGCGCGAGAACCACGCTGCGCCGTTGTTGAAACCCGAACAGAGCTGGATTGGGCGATGAAAAACGACCAAATCTGCGTTTGGGCTCCACGAAAGTTCGTGATGGATGCGGTGGAAAGCCCGATTTCACTGATCAACAGCCCAATAGCTTTGGCGGATTGGTTGGCCACTCAGATTGGTGCGCTGGAAGTGTTGGTGATTGGCGAAGACCTGCCGAACGGTATCAAAACCGCTTGTCGGAGCATCCCTATTGAGCGCATAGATATCAGCGCGGCCTAAAGCTGTCCAATTCAGAATACGGATCCTAATATGATCGACTATTTTAGGCCACTCGCCCAAATGGGGGACGCGCGTCCAAGTGATGCGCTAACTTTGGCTGGCACCCGCAGTTGGTTTACACATGTTGAGCGTTTGAGCCGCACCGACGCGGCCCAAATTATTCCCGTTTCAGAGACCTCCCAGGAGTGGCGTGATCTTGTGGGCAACCTAAGACACTCAATTGCGGGCCTCGATTTCGCCAATCCCGTGATCATGGGCATCCTGAACGTGACGCCGGATAGTTTTTCGGATGGTGGCGCGCATAATGCGCCGGCGAAAGCGGTGCGCGTGGCACTCAAGATGCAAAACGAAGGCGCGCATTTGATCGATATAGGCGGTGAAAGTACACGGCCCGGTGCTTTGGAAGTACCTTATGAGGCAGAAATTGCACGCACGGTTCCCGTTATTGAAGCGATCCGCAAAACGCTTGGTATGCCGATGTCGATTGATACGCGCAAAGCCCGTGTTGCCGATGCAGCGCTGGCTGCAGGTGTAAATATCGTGAACGATGTCTCGGGCTTCAAGTTTGATCCTGGCCTTGGACCCTTGTGCGCCAAGCACGCCGCACCTGTGTGTTTGATGCATGCGCAAGGCCTGCCGGAAACCATGCAAGATGCACCGCACTATGATGATGTGCTTTTGGATGTGTTTGATGTTTTGGCGGAGCAAATCGAAGTTGCGATGGGTTTTGGTTTATCGCGCAATCAGATCATTGTGGATCCGGGCCTTGGGTTTGGGAAAACCCAAAGTCACAACCTTGCGCTTATTCGTGGATTATCGCTGTTTCATGGCTTAGGCTGTGCAGTGATGCTTGGCGCGTCGCGCAAAGGATTTATTCGCGACATCGGACAAGCGCCTAAAGCAGAAGATCGCGCGCCTGGCTCGATTGCAGTTGGTTTGGCTGCGGTCCAACAAGGTGTTCACATTTTGAGAGTGCACGATGTTTCGCAAACTCGACAAGCACTGGCCTTATTTCAGGCCGCGACGACAGGACTAGATTCATGAGCAGAAAACTATTTGGCACAGACGGCGTACGCGGCAAAGCCAATACCTATCCCATGACCGCAGAAATGGCACTGCGTATTGGCGCAGCGGCGGGCATTTACTTTCGCCGCAACCATTCTAGTGTGCACCGTGTCGTTATCGGCAAAGACACCCGCCGCTCTGGTTATATGCTCGAAAGTGCGCTGACGGCGGGCCTGACCTCGACGGGGATGAGCGTGTTTTTGATGGGCCCAATCCCGACCCCAGCGGTTGGCATGTTGACGCCCTCAATGCGTGCGGATTTGGGAATCATGATTTCGGCCAGCCACAATCCGCATGAAGACAACGGTATCAAGTTTTTTGGCCCAGATGGTTTTAAACTTTCGGACGAGGCAGAGATGGAGATTGAAGAGCTCGTCGCCTCTGGCGTAGACTTGGTTGAGCCAATGAAAATTGGCCGTACGCGTCATATTTATGATGGCCGCTCTCGCTATAATGAGCGCGTCAAAGCGGCTTTCCCGAGCAATCTTTCGCTGGGTGGTATGAAAGTTGTCATCGATTGCGCGAATGGTGCAGCCTACCGCGCAGCGCCCGAAGTGCTGTGGGAACTTGGCGCAGAGGTGATCCCGGTTGGCGTGTCACCAAACGGTTATAATATCAACGACAATTGTGGCTCGACCAAGCCGATGACCGCCTCTGAGACCGTGATCGCGCATGGTGCCCATGTTGGGATATGTCTGGATGGTGATGCTGATCGTTGCATCATTCTGGACGAGACCGGAAAAGTCGCGGACGGCGATCAATTTATGGGACTTATTGCAGGTCGCTGGGCTGAAGAAGGCCGTCTTAAGGGCAATACTTTGGTAGCGACTGTGATGTCCAATCTCGGACTAGAACGGCATCTTGAAAACAATGGTTTAACCCTCGCACGTACAGGCGTGGGCGATCGTTATGTCGTTGAAGAGATGCGAAAAAAGGGTTTTAATCTAGGCGGCGAACAGTCGGGTCACATCGTGATGACGGATTACGCCACGACAGGTGACGGGCTTATGGCGGGCTTGCAGTTCTTGGGTGATTTGGCCCGCACGGGGCGCAAAGCGTCCGAGCTTATTTCTGTTTTTGAACCGGTGCCCCAGATGCTTCAAAATGTGCGATATGCAGTGGGTCAGACCCCCTTGGAGGACAGCAAAGTGCAGTCTGTCATTGCGGGGGCTGAAAAAGATCTTAGCGGTAAGGGGCGCTTGCTTATTCGTAAATCAGGAACTGAGCCGCTGATCCGTGTGATGGCGGAATCCGAGGACCCTGATTTGCTGAAGGATGTAGTCGAGCGGATCGTCGACGAAGTGGCGCGTGCGACGGCCTAGCGTCTCAGCGCAGCCAGAATCGCACGACTTTGACTGATGAAAATGCCTAGAAGGACCAGTGCCAGAGCCGTGTAGAGCTGCGCTGGTAGGTCCTCACCCATCAACGTGATCCCGAAGATGACAGACCAGATTGGCACCATATAGCTGGTGATATTCATGAAAAGTGACCCCGCCGTGGTGATCACTCGCACGCGGATGATCGCGCCAAGTGCCGTTGGTAGGAGGGCTGCGTAGATCAATGCGGAAGTTGGTGTAAATGGAAGCGTGCTCGGCAAAGGCTCCGTAAGCAATCCAAAAGACACGGTGATCGCTGCGGCTACGGTCATCGTTCCCGCAGCAAATGCAATCGGTGGCATCTTTGGCGCGCGACGTGTCAGAACCGAGCCGATCGCATACCCGCAGGCGCAGACGATACAAGCGATGCGACCCCACAAAACGAGATCGCTTTGGCTTGATGAAAAAGCTCCGGGTCCGACGAGGACGATTAACCCGATAAAGCCGATGATCATGCCAATCACACGGCGGGGTCCGATGCCTTCTTCGGGTGAAAAGATATAGACAAGAGGGAGTACTAAGATCGGCACCGTGCTCATCGCGACGCCAGCAAAGGCGGAAGGCACATGTTGTTGGCCCCATGACAGCATGGATAGCGGCATCGCCAAAGCGATTGTTCCAATCAAGCTTATGAACAGCCATCCACGTTTTCCCGCAGTTTTGTGAATTGCTGTAATGGGTTGCCCGATAAATACGCCAAGAATATTCAGCACAATTGCTGCGCCCGCGAGCCTACTCGCCGTGAAAAGCCGTGGCCCATATCCCTCTAATGCGGTGCTAATCGCCATAAACGCAGCACCCCAAATCACACCAAGAAAGATGATCAAAAACCAGTTCAAAAGGCCTGGATTGTCGGGGGTTGGCGCGTCGCTCATATGCAAAAGAGGTGACCCCAGCCGAGGCTGGGGTCAATCACTATTTTGTACCGGTTTTGAAAGCGCTTAGTTCTTCGCTTTGTCGACCATCTTGCCTGCGGAAATCCAAGGCATCATGTCACGCAGCTTGCCGCCGACGACTTCGATCTCGTGCTCGTCGTTAGCGCGGCGCGAAGACTTGATTGTTGGCTGACCAACAGCGTTCTCAAGCATAAAGTCGCGTACGAACTTGCCAGACTGAATGTCGCTCAGAACTGCTTTCATGCGGGCCTTTGTCTCGTCGTATGGCAAGATGCGTGGGCCAGAGACGTACTGACCGTATTCAGCGGTGTTGGAGATGGAGTAATCCATGTTCGCGATGCCGCCTTCATAGATCAGGTCCACGATCAACTTTGTCTCGTGCAAGCATTCGAAATACGCCATCTCAGGCTCGTAGCCTGCTTCAACAAGTGTCTCGAAGCCCATGCGAATGAGTTCAACGATACCACCGCAAAGAACAGCCTGCTCACCGAAGAGGTCTGTTTCGCACTCTTCACGGAAGTCCGTTTCGATAATGCCGGAACGACCGCCGCCGATTGCGGAGCAATAGGACAAGCCGATTTCCAGCGCTTTGCCGGATGCGTTTTTGTCTACAGCAACGAGGCATGGCACACCGCCGCCCTTGGTGTATTCGCCGCGCACTGTGTGGCCTGGGCCTTTTGGCGCCATCATGATGACGTCGATGCCTTCTTTTGGCTCGATCAAGCCGAAGTGTACGTTGAGACCGTGGGCGAACGCGATTGCTGCGCCTTCACGGATGTTGTCGTGTACGTACTTTTTGTATGTGTCTGCCTGAAGTTCGTCGGGCATTGTGAACATGATCACGTCCGCCCAAGCCGCAGCTTCAGCGATTTCCATAACTTTGAGGCCTTCGCCTTCAGCTTTTGCTTTGGACGGGGAGCCCTCGCGCAAAGCCACAACGACGTTCTTCGCGCCGCTGTCACGCAGGTTCAACGCATGTGCGTGACCTTGGGAGCCATAGCCGAGAATCGCTACTTTGGCTTCTTTGATGAGGTTAACGTCGCAGTCACGATCATAATAAACGCGCATGTTATTCGTCCTTTTTGATTGGAATCAGATATTGGGTGCAAACTACAGGGTTTGTGGCGTTGAACTTTCATAGTTGGTGATATAATTAATGTTTATCGAATTTTTCATTCTTCAAATTAAGGTAACTCAAGAAATTCATGCTTGATGACGTGGACCGGCGCATATTGCGACAAATGCAGGCAGCGCCAGAACTGCCAAACGCCGAACTCGCCGTGCGTTGCGATCTGACCAGCGCCACTTGCTATCGCCGGATTGAAAAGATGCAGGCGAGCGGGGTCTTGAAGGGCCAACAAGCCGTCATTGACTGGCAGGCGTTGGGGTATGCGGTAGAGGTCAGCTTGCGCATCACGCTCGATAAGACGCAAACTCGCGCTTTTGATGATTTCATCGAAGCAGCTCGCGAAGTACGCCATGTGATCGAGATCCAAACGTTCCTTGGCCGTGTTGACGTGCGTCTTTCCGTTATTTCGCGGGACATGGGCCACTATCAGCAAATCTACCGCGAACAAATTTTAGGCCTGCCGCATATCGCCGACATCGAAGCACTGATGCATGTGGCGCGGATCAAGCAATCAGAAGGTCTTCCCCTATGATCGAGCTTGACGCAATCGACCGCAAGATCCTACGTGCCTTGGCTGAAGATGCGACACTTGGGGCGGGCGCATTAGGCCGGCGGTTCGACATGTCGCAACCCGCAATGTGGCGTCGTGTTAAGCGCTTGCAAGACGCGGGCGCGTTTCGGGCACGGCGCTTGGTTTTGGATGCGGAAAAACTCGGGTTTGGGGTGACGGGTTTCTTGGGGGTGAAGCTTGCCACCAAAGGTCGCGTCAGCCTTGAGGACTTCGAGCGCGCGGTGAGCGCGATCCCCGAAGTGCAAACAATTGAACATGTGCTTGGGATGTATGACTACCGCTTGCGTGTTGTGGCCCGCGACATTCCCGATTTCGAGCGGGTTTTGCGCCGTCGCATCATGACCTTGCCAGGGGCAGGGGATGTGGAGGCGAATGTCTTGCTCAGCGAAGAGCGCAGGCCTGGTCCATTAGGGTGAAATTTCATGAAAACATATATCTAAGTCACTTTTCAACCACAGCCAAAGCGCAGAAAAGCTCCGACCATAGCGCATCTTAGCTCCTATGCTTGAGGGGCTAACAGATGTTTTCGATTGCCACACCAAAGGATGTTTGGCTCATCACAATCGTTCTAGCGCTTTTGATCATGGCGTTATATCCGCGCTCTGAATGGATGTAGGAGTTAACGTTTCTGTGGCTGATGACGATTTCCATCTCATCGCTCACAGTGAGCCAATTTTCCAAACAAGTTCTCAAGGTGCACCCGCTCAACGAAGAACTCAGCTGTTCGGTGGCGCGAGATCGTTTGACCGACGTCTCAACGCGCGATCATTTTTTCGAATGTTGAAGCGATGAGCCGGACGCCTAAGGGGAGTCCTTGATGATGGACATCAATTTTCTCAAGAAAATGAATGACACACACGGGCATCTTATGGGAGATCCGGTGATCAAGCATGCCGCGCAGATTTTGCAGTGTATGCGAAAGTAAACTTTGCCTTTCCCCGCATGGTTTTTTATCTAGGATGAAAGTCAAATTTGGAGGCGCATGCTATGGCATTGCTTGAAAACGTGGACCCGACGGGTCTGGAAGAATTCAGCGTAGTATTTACAGATCGATCCCTGAACTCGATGTCACAGTCGTTCCAAACTGTGATGACCGATATCTCGTCAATGTTGAAAGACGTGTATCAAGCAGAGGCGGTTGTGCTGATCCCTGGTGGCGGATCCTACGGGATGGAAGCGGTGGCACGTCAGTTTGCGCGCGGTGCGGATGTGCTGGTCGTGCGCAACGGCTGGTTTTCTTATCGGTGGAGTCAGATCATTGAAACTGGTGGTTTGACGCAAAAGTGCACGGTAATGAAAGCGCGCCAAACGGGCAACGATACACGCGCACCTTTCGCTCCGGCCCCCATTGATGAGGTTGTGGCAGCGATTCACGCGGAGAAACCTGCGATCGTTTTCGCGCCACACGTAGAAACTTCGGCGGGGGTGATCTTGCCCGATGACTACGTCACAGCACTAGCCACAGCCGCGCATGACGTAGGTGCGTTGATGGTTTTGGATTGCATCGCCTCGGGTTGTGCGTGGATCGATATGAAAGCGACGGGCGTAGACGTATTGATCTCCGCGCCGCAAAAAGGCTGGTCAGCTTCGCCCTCTGCGGGGCTTGTGATGTTGTCAGAACGCGCGGTTGCGCGGTTGGAAGAGACCACATCTGACAGTTTCGCGATTGATTTGAAGAAATGGCATCAGATCATGCAAGCCTATGAAAACGGCGGCCATGCCTATCACGCGACAATGCCAACGGATGCCTTGCGTGCGTTCCGCGATACGATGTTGGAAACGAAAGACTACGGATTTGATAAGTTGCACGATGCGCAATGGCAACTTGGCAACGAAGTACGCGCGTATCTAAAGGGAAAGGGGATTACATCCGTTGCGGCAGATGGATTTGGTGCGCCGGGGGTTGTGGTCAGCTACACGGATGATCCTGCGGTTCAGAATGGCAGCAAGTTTTCCGCCCTTGGTATGCAAATTGCGGCGGGCGTTCCTTTGCAGTGTGATGAGCCGGATGATTTTCGTACGTTCCGTTTGGGTCTGTTCGGTCTCGACAAGCTTTATGATGTGGACGGCACGATGGGACGTCTGCGAAAAGTACTTGATCAAGTTCTTTAACCAAGCACCTTTGCCTTACGTGCTTAGCACGTAAGGCTAGTTTTACCCGCGCGCACCAAGGCCAAGTTGCATGATCGATTTCCTAAGGGGCGCAAAGCTATAGAGTGCGTTCAGTCCTGCTGCGCGCGCATCTCTTAACGGTGGCGCACTTAGCATCGATGTGCGGTTAAGCAATGTAATCCCCGCAATGCGCGTGCGAATATCTGTGATGCGCGCGCTGTGATACGCCGCAAGCATTTCCGCATCACCCAGACGCTCAGGTCGCGCCAGCGCCAAATCTCGCAGCGTTCGAATATCACCGAGCGACATGTTCAAGCCTTGAGCGCCAATTGGCGGCAACACATGCGCAGCTTCCGCGATCAAGGCGATGCGCTCGCCGCTCAAACGCTCTGCGTGTTGACTGATGATCGGCCAAATCGTTCGTTCAGAATTTAGGGTGAGCTGACCCAGAACACCGCAAGATCGCACATTCATAGTCTCTTCAAAGCGGGCCACGTCCAGTTCGGCGAGCGCTTTCGCTTTCGCGCCGTCCTCCATCCACACAATTGCGGAGCTGTGTTTGCCTTCAAAATCAGGCAATGGAACCAAGGTGAAAGGACCGCCTGTGCGGTGAATCTCAGTTGAGACATTCTCATGCGGCTCTGTGTGAGTAACGGAGAAGGCTAGCGCCTTCTGGCCATATCGTGTCGTTTTCACGTCTATTCCAGCGGTCTCACGCATAGGCGATCCGCGCCCGTCTGCAGCGATCACAAGCCGCGTACGAACGCGCGTTCCATCGCTTAGACCAACACGCGCTTCGCCGGTGCGTGTGAACAGGGTTTTCGCACCGACACCCGTTCTGTAAGTCACATTCGACAACGTTTTCAGATGCGTAGCCATTTCGCGACGCAACAGCCAGTTGGGCAGGTTCCACCCGAAAGGCAGCTCTGAAATATCTGCGGCGTTGAATTCCTTAGACATACGCGGCTCAGACACCGGCCCGCCTGCATCAATAATGCGCATGATTTGCAAAGGGGTGGCATGGGCAGATAGGCGATCCCAAAGGCCGATATCATCAAGAAGCTGACGCGCAGGCTGTAAAAACGCTGTGCTGCGCAGGTCTGCACCCGTCGCATTGCGCTCAGTGACCGGCGGCGTGGAGTCTACACAAAGCACGTCAAAGCCAGCTCTCGCCAATGCAGCGGTTGCGGTCAGGCCCGCGATGCCGCCGCCGGAAATGATGATATCGTAATCCATTCTCGCCTCCGCTTATGTCCTAGAGATAGGCGTTTGCGCGTAGTTTTCCACGGGCAAATCGCCGCAATTTCACACCAGAGCGCGCAAGAATGTTGCCAAATCTGCCGTGTGATATTGAATATGGTCCTGTGATACGGCCTCTGGTGCCACATGGACCGTCCGCATTCCGAGCGCATGTGGCACGGTCAGATTGCGTGGATCATCTTCGAACATCGCGGCTGTTTTTGTCAAAACTCCGTCCTTGGTAAAGACCGTTTCAAAGGCTGCACTGTCCGGCTTGGGATGAAAATCCGCGTGCTCTACCCCATAGACAGCATCGAATACACCGCTTAAGCCGCGCGCTTTGAGCACGTTTTCAGCGTAGGGCGCGCATCCATTGGTGTAAACGATCTTGCGATTTGGCAACGCTTTGATTGCGTCGCGCAGTGAGAAATCCGGCGAAAGCACTGTAAAGTCAATGTCATGCACATCTGTCAGGTAGGGCGCCGGATCAACGTTGTGTTCGCGCATCAACCCGGCAAGCGTAGTGCCATGGGTGCGCCAATAGTGTTCGCGCAAGTAATCCGCGCGCGCGCGGTCCACATTCAATTCTTCCATCACATAAGCGGTCATACGCACTTCGATCTGATCAAGCAGGCGCATGTGCGGCGGATAGAGCGTATTATCAAGGTCAAAGACCCATGTGGTCACATCGGAAAAATGGGATTTTGTCATGTGTTGAAACTAACTGGAAACCCAAAGCGCGACAACAGGTTGATCAAAACCAAGGCTGCGCATAGGCTTTGCCAAAGTCGGACAGAGGGAAGTGGTATGAACCAAACGCGCACAGGGCAAACTGATGCTTATTCTCTCATTCTGGAAGCCATTGATATCGGCGTATTCAAGCCCGGTGATCGCTTGGTGGAGAGCGATTTAGCAGACCGATTTGGTGTTTCCCGCACGCCAATTCGTGAGTCTTTACAACGGCTTGAGACGCAAAACCTGTTAGTGCGAGATGGGCGCAGTCTGATTGTTGCCTCACTCTCTCACAATCAAATGTCAGAGCTTTATGTTGTGCGATCAGAGTTGGAAGGCCTCGCTGCGCGTCTTGCGGCGCAGCATGCGAGCGCAGAGGAAATATTGGTTCTGCGTGAAATGGTTGAGGCGGATCGCAAGCTTACGGATGATCCTGCGGCACTTTCGCGTGCGAACCGACGGTTTCACAAACAGATCCATCTTGCTTCGCACAATAGATTTCTTGTGCGTCAACTCGATCTTGTGCACCGCTCAATGGCGCTGATGGCAACCACGTCGCTTGCTGCGGAGGGGCGAGGTGAAGTTGCGATGGAGGAACATCATTCAATCGTCGAAGCCATCGCGAAAGGCGATCAAGAAGCCGCTGGAAAAGCTCTACGGGATCATATTTCGGTAGCCTTTGTCACAAGGCTCAAACTGGATTCCGCTTCCTCTGAATTTGAGTGAACGATTTCAACATCTCTGTGCCCATGCGCGATTTTTCCCAATAGAACGGCTTGGTGATGAGTTCCCACGCGCCCTTGTAAATTGCGAGTGTACCTAGGGCCATATAAGCGCTCATGAAGGGGTCCACGGGATCAAATAGTGATGTAATTCCCCTGAGGCGACAACGATATAGACCGTCGTACTTGTGAACCACATCACGATGAAAGCCACCATTATGGTGTTCAGAAATTCCGCTGGCAGTGCCGCATCCACCCACTGTGGTGCGCCAAAATACAATGCCATGAAGGACCAGATCAGTAGCGCTAACATGTACTGGCTGATGGACGACAGGAAAAATGCCTGAAAGCCCAAGATTTTCCATGCGCCAAGTTCGAACAGGAGGCGAAATGGGCGGCGCATTTGGGTGAAATAGGTGATGAGGTAGCCCTTCAACCAGCGTGAGCGTTGCTTGATCCATGGCCACGCTGTGTTGTTGGCTTCTTCCAACGTCACCGACGAGATGAGCGTGGTCTGATAGCGCGCGCGCGCCAAGTGGATACCAAGATCCGCGTCTTCTGTGACGTTATGCGCGTCCCATCCGTTTAATTTCCCAAACACGTTACGGCAAAAAATGCGCTGGTTTCGCCAAGTGGAATTGCAAACCCCATGCGTGCGATACTAGGTAGGATCAACCGAAACCACGTTGCATATTGCGATAGCAAAGAAACGCGAGAGCGCGTTGGAACGCGCATTATAAAGATCCAAAAATTCTTGAATACATGCGGTTTTTCAGATGTTCGCGCGAATAGCTCGACAACGTCTAAGAGTTGCACAGGATTGGGCGCATCTTTTGCGTCATAGATCCCGATGATATCGCCGCGACAAAACTGCAGCGCATAGTTCATTGCGCGTGGATTTGTGGTGATCCTCCCAGGAGACACAACCAAAATGGGCATCCAATTGGGCAGATTTGTGGTCTCATGATGTGAACGGGTCGGTGTGTCGTTTGCTTCTACGATCAAGATCAGGTCGAGTAGGGTCTTCGGGTAGGTCAGCATGCCAAGGTGGCGAAGGAGGGCTTCTATGATTTCCGTTTCATTGTGAAGTGGGATGAGAAAACTGACCCTTGGAAGTTTTGTCGTCGGTGCCGCTCGGCTTTGTTTTTTGGTTCTTTTACAAAGAGCTGAATGAACGCCGCTGCACTCTTGATTACGATATCTGTGAAGACCATGACCACTGCAAAGCCAAAGATCACTCGATATAGCCCGGCGAAAGTGAGCCATTGCAATGGTAGCGCAAAAATCAACATGGGTAGTGCCAAACGAGGCAAGTTTTGATTTCGGCGGGCAAACTACGACAGCTTAGATCTTCTGGCACACGTGTCTCGGCCTTCATCGCCATGATCGTGCTTGCGCCCACGCGAGTGGTTTCGGTGATATGGCTGCGTGTCGCTATCGCCATTTTCACCGGATGTAGATGAGCGGGCAGGGTTGCCTTGGAATTTTTAAATTGCTCAAGGGAACTTGTGGCAAGGATCGTGGCTTCACCTTCCCTGCGCCGCAGTACGCATTGCAAGCGTAGGCATTGGTGCGGATCCATGTCAGCTTGCGGTGTCAAATCAGGTAAATCCGATTGCATGTCTATGAAAGGGAGCACGTTCTGAATCGCAAGTGTTTCGTATAGACTCTCTTCGCTAATTTGGCCTTGCGAGACGAGCATATGGCCAACTTTGACATCATTCATACATTGATGTCCGAACGCGAGCAGCAAGTCTGACGTTTTGATCAGGCCACGGTCGATAAATAAACGTCCGAGCGGCTGCTTGGTGTGAGGCCGCTGAGCGCGTCCACTAGAGTCAACCAGACGGATTTGGGAAGTGTTCATATGAACGCCAAGTTTCTTAACATAACATGACGTTTATGATGCTGCGTTGGTTAATGGCCTTAGGCGGATTTCTTGTCTGCCATGAACTGCGCGAAGCGTTCGAACAGATAGAAACTGTCCTGTGGACCCGGGCTTGCCTCTGGATGATGTTGTACAGAATAGACGGGCCGATCCGCGAGGCGGATACCGCAATTAGAACCGTCAAATAGCGAAATGTGGCTTTCAATGACGCCGTCCGGCAGCGTTTGACTGTCTACCGCAAATCCATGGTTCATCGACGTGATTTCAACCTTGCCCGTATCATGATCTTTAACAGGGTGGTTCGCACCGTGGTGGCCATGGCCCATCTTGATTGTTTTTGCGCCAACTGCGAGGGCAAGCATCTGATGTCCGAGGCAAATTCCAAACACTGGTAGATCCTTTTGCTCCAATATCTCTTGGATCATAGGCACCGCATAGGTACCCGTTGCGGCGGGATCACCCGGACCGTTGGACAGGAAAACACCATCTGGATTATGTGCCAAAACGTCTTCTGCCGTAGCTGTCGCTGGCAAAACGGTCACATCGCAACCCACAGACGCGAGGCACCGCAGGATATTGCGTTTGGCACCGAAATCGATAGCCACTACCTTATGCTGTGGCGCGGTTTGCGTCGGATACCCATCCGGCCACGCCCACCGCATTTCATTCCAGCGATAGCTTTGCGCACAAGTGACTTCTTTAGCGAGATCCAAGCCCTCAAGCCCGCTAAACGATTTTGCCTGCGCGACCAAAGCCTCAACATCAAAACTACCGTCGGGATCATGCGCAATTGCCGCGTGGGGAGCACCCTGTTGACGGATCATCCGCGTCAAGCGGCGTGTATCGACACCACCAATCGCGATGCGGCCTCGCGCGGCAAGCCAGCCGCCTAATTCTTGCGTGTTGCGCCAGTTTGAAGCTTCGGTCGGGTTCCACTTCACCACCATGCCCGCAGCAACGGGATCTGCTGTTTCGTCGTCCTCAACGTTGGTGCCCGTGTTGCCGATGTGGGGGAAGGTGAAAGTCACGATTTGCCCCGCATAGGAGGGATCGGTCATGATTTCTTGGTAGCCGGTCATCGCCGTGTTGAAGCAAAGTTCCGCGACAGTCGTTCCCGTTGCGCCAAATCCGTGGCCGTAAAACACCGTACCATCAGCAAGTGCTATACAAGCGGTTGGTTTCAAGTTGAAATTTGGTGCAGTCAGTGTTTGAGCAGATGTGGGCATGTGGCAGTTCCCCAAGGTCTGAACGCGCTAAAACGCGAGATAAATCTGCGCGAAACTATGTTCCTGCAAGCATGAGGTCAAGGGAAAGTCTAAAAAACGAAATCCTTTTATATCAGTACTTTAAATAAAAATGCTTCTCTTGCACGAAGACGCGGCATTCACTATGGTCCAGGGCTCTCACCAACCAGGGGATGGGTTCGGAGCACGCTATGCGAGACAAAATTAACAAGTCACTCAAACAAGCCATGCGCGACAAGGCGGCCGATAGGCTCTCGACGCTGCGTTTGATTAATGCTGCAATCAAAGATCGTGATATCGCAGCACGTTCCGAGGGCCAAGATGAAGGCGTAGCCGAGGGTGAAGTCCTAGCCATCCTTGGGAAAATGGCGAAGCAACGGCTTGAGAGCGCGCGTGCATACGAAGAGGGAGGGCGCATAGACCTCGCTGAACGAGAGCGTGCCGAGATTACGGTGATCGAAGAATTCTTGCCGCGTCAACTAAGTGATGAAGAATCTACAGAGGCTGTGAACAGCGCGATCGCTGAGGTCGGTGCAGAATCAATTCGTGATATGGGCAAGGTGATGGGGATTCTTAAATCGCGTTACACCGGTCAGATGGATTTTGGCGCGGTTGGACCTGTGGTCAAAGATCGGCTTTGTGCGGGCTAAAGGTCAGTTCATTTCGCTAAGTTGAAATGCGAGCGGATCACTTTCAGTTTCGTCTCGTCCATGATCTCAAATCTATCAACAAAACGCGTCTTAAAATTCACGCGCCCCCTGCGCGCGCCAAAATTCTCACCATGGTTCAGCAGATAGAGCACAAGAGACTGTTTTTGCTTTTTCAATGAATGTCCACCAAGCGCTGCGAGATACGGAACCATCCTATGTTCGTGTTGGCAGAGATGAGACATAAATTTCATTTGAAGCGCGAACGTATCTTGGTCTACATCATACGGCAGGGCTGCACAGGATCCGCAAAGTTTCCAAAATGCTTTAGCACCAGGCTGGAAAAGCGTTTGCGGGCTGGCTTGCGCAAGTCGATCCCTTTGAACGTCATGCACAATGCCATGGGTCATGAGTGATCCTGTTGGGTTCGTTAAAAGCGTCTCCACCAATTCGGGATGCGCAATGTCGTCCGCGTCAAATGTCATGCAAAGACCCGCGCCCTTCGCTGAACCAGAGAGATGTTTATACAGCTCTGACAGCTTTGACCACTTATCATTTCCAACGACGTCGCGATCAAATTGGAGGTAGCTCACGCGCGCATCATCAGGAAGATCAGGGGCGACCTGACAGCAGACTACAGCGCGCCAATTGTGGTTGGTCTGCGTGGCGAAGCTTGAGAGTGTGGTGTTTAACAACCGCTCAACGACGGACCAGTCTTGAACCATGTCCGGCCCGACGAGGGGAATAAGAAACGTAACATGTTCAGGCGCGTTCCAAGTCTCGCCCTGTTTTTCAGAGCACAGCGTCATTGCCGTCGTTTCAACAGGGTTGTTTGTGCCAAGCTGCAACGGCCTGCCCAAAAGCTTGATCGCCAGAAGTTGCAAAAATCTAGTTTTCTTAGGAATTGCGGGGGTTTGGGACATGACGGCGTTTCCAAAGGGGCGTTATCGTGTGTGACTGCTAAGCATTTCGCACAAATTTGCATAAAGCGCGAGCCGTTCCTCTTCGCTTAGAAAAGCACCGATTTCAACCTCGCGGCCATTGCCAAGCATTGTGACATAGTTTGGCATTGGACCATCGCTTCGGTGCAAGGTCGGTCTGACCCAATAGGTGTTGCAAATCCAATCTTGCACATTGGTCCGTGGATTGTGCCGCACAAGCCGTGTTTCATCGGGTGAAATTGTCAGAACTTCTAGAATGCTACGATCTTTTTGAGACCGGCTTAGCGCGTACCAAATCCCTAGCACGGCGATCATAAGAAAGGGGAGCAGGCCCCAAAGCAGTGTCGTTCCTAACAGCCCGAACAATGGCAAAGTGATCATTGTAAATGTTGCCAGAACAAAAGCAGCCAGGCCCTTTGGTTGCAAAGATTGGTGCGGCCAGAGGGTCAAGGTTTGAACTTTATCAAGCTGTGAAGTTTCAGACCACTGATAGGGCATGGGCGTTTCCGGTTATTTTCTTTGATGCTTCAGACTTAGCGGTGCTTTACCAAAAAGAAAGCCCCAGCGGGATACGCTGGGGCTTTGTAAATCTTCAAATTAACTTGACTTTAGTGCGCCGGTGTTTTGTCCCATTCTTCCTGCTTTGGAAGGATCTCGAACGTATGCTCTGGGGGTGGGCAAGGCAGTGTCCATTCCAGCGTGTCCGCATATTCATTCCATGGGTTGTTCTGTGTGACGCGTGCGCCCCAGCGGATTGCATAGAACATAACGCCAAAGAAGAAGACGAAGGATGCGAAGGAGAGGAACGCGCCCCATGAGGAGACGTAGTTCCAATAAGCAAACGCTTCAGGGTAATCGATATAGCGACGTGGCATGCCCTGACGACCCAAGAAATGCTGTGGGAAGAATGTCACGTTCGCACCGATAAACATCGCCCAGAAGTGCAACTTGCCTGCCCATTCAGGGTACATACGACCTGTCATCTTGGGGAAGTAGAAATAGATGCCCGCGAAGATGGCAAAGACTGCGCCAAGGCTCATCACATAGTGGAAGTGCGCAACAACGTAGTATGTGTCGTGATACGCACGATCCACCGCCGCTTGCGACAGCACGATGCCCGTAACGCCGCCAACTGTGAAGAGGAACAAGAAGCCAAATGCCCAAAGCATGGGTGTTTTGAACTCGATCGAGCCACCCCACATTGTGGCAATCCAGCTGAAGACCTTAACACCAGTCGGCACCGCGATCACCATCGTTGCCAGCATGAAGTAGGACTGCTGTGTCAACGACATACCAACTGTGTACATGTGGTGCGCCCAAACGACGAAGCCCAATGCACCAATCGCGATGATCGCCCAAACCATTGGGAGGTAGCCAAAGACCGGTTTGCGGGAAAACGTTGCGATGACGTGGCTGATAATACCGAAGCCTGGCAAAATGATGATGTAAACTTCAGGGTGACCAAAGAACCAAAGAATATGCTGGTAGAGGATCGGATCACCACCACCTGCTGGATCAAAGAAGGTCGTACCAAAGTTACGATCTGTCAAAAGCATCGTGATCGCGCCCGCAAGCACTGGAAGCGCCAAAAGGATCAACCAAGCTGTGACGAATATCGACCATGAGAACAATGGCACTTTGAACAATGTCATGCCTGGTGCGCGCATGTTCAAGAACGTCGTGATCATGTTGATCGCACCAAGGATCGAGCTGGCACCAGAGACGTGCACTGCGAAGATCGCGAGATCCATCGACATGCCGCCTTCGTTTACTGACAATGGCGGATACAGAACCCAGCCAACGCCCGAGCCAAGCTGGTCATTGCCACCTGGCGCAAGAACGGAACAAACCGCCAGAGCCGTACCCGCAACATACATCCAGTAAGACAGGTTGTTCAAACGCGGGAACGCCATATCCGGCGCGCCAAGCTGCAATGGCATGAAATAGTTGCCGAAGCCGCCAAAAAGCGCGGGAATCACCACGAAGAACATCATCAAGATGCCGTGCCCCGTGATCAAAACGTTCCAGAGGTGGCCGTTGGGCGTACACTCGCTTGCAGCATCTGCGAACATACGCGCGCCTTCAAGACACATGTACTGAACACCTGGCTCCATAAGCTCAAGGCGCATGTAGACGGTGAAAGCGACTGAAATAAAGCCAACAAGCGCTGACGTGATAAGGTATAGGATACCGATGTCTTTGTGGTTCGTAGACATGAACCAGCGGGTAAAGAAACCGCGCTGATCTTCGTGTTCATGGCCTTGAATGGCTGCGTCTGCCATGCGTGCCTCCTGCTGATTTGTACAATAAGCGCGTAAATGTCCCTTCGCGCGCTTGGTATTCCCGACAGGTTTTAGTTTGCTTCAGCCTCGCGTTCAATGTCTGAGTGCGCCTTTAATGGACATTAATTGTCGCACGTACGAGCCGTAAATAGGACCTGCGCGTTGTCGCGCACTCAAAAGCACGCGAAGTGCAAATTTCTAGTTAAGATTGGCGCGTGAAAAAAGATTTTTTACCCAAGAGGCGATTAAGAGGGAAATGTCAGCTCAAAATTGCGCCTCAGGGCGACATCTAAATCGTCCATCGTCACGGGAAGGCCCACATCCACGAGACTGGTCACACCATGCTCCGTGATTCCACAAGGAACGATTCCACTGAAATGGTCTAGATCTGGCTCCACGTTGATGGAAATGCCGTGAAAACTCACCCATTTACGCAAGCGAATCCCAATCGCGGCAATCTTATCTTCGGCCAGTTCACCATTCGCCTGCAAAGGTTTCTCTGGCCTTTGCACCCAAACCCCAACGCGGCCACAGCGCATTTCGCCGACCACATTGAAATCGGCGAGAGTCGCAATCACCCAAGCCTCAAGGTTTTGAACAAAGTCACGCACATCGCGGCCACGTTTGCCCACATCAAGCATGACATAGATTACGCGCTGGCCGGGGCCGTGATAGGTATATTGACCGCCACGCTTAGCGGTATGCACGGGAAAACGATCAGGATCGGTCAGATCGCTCAACTTCGCAGAGGTGCCTGCTGTATATAAGGGCGGATGCTCTAGCAGCCAGATCAGCTCATCCGCGGTACCGTCAGTAATCTGTGCCACGCGCGTTTCCATGCGCGCCACTGCTTCGCTGTAGTCGACTAAACCTTTGGATATTTTCCACTCTACCATGGACCTGCTCTACAATGGCTGGCGGGCAGGCGCAATTCTTTGAAGCTGCACGCGCTCACACCGGTAAGATCCCCGCGTCCTTCAAATCTTTGATACAAGAGCGGCTCGCCGGCAAAACGCGCCCATCCGACAG
>Ga0209533_1000231_pt1 | contig 53912 bp, 35 predicted proteins | sample COG_04_FD_184748 | JGI IMG/M metagenome (GOLD analysis project Ga0209533, IMG submission 184748) | Pelagic Microbial community sample from North Sea - COGITO 998_met_04 (SPAdes) (version 2) | ecosystem: Environmental > Aquatic > Marine > Neritic zone/Coastal water | place: Helgoland, sampling...
CCCTCGATATGTACTCGACGAATGTATCGAAAGAGGTTTGACATTCAGTGTTCCGTTAAAAGCTCGTTTAAAGCTTTACTGTACGGATCCTGAACACGAAGATTTTGAAACCATCGTACAAGATGTATATCTTGGTACAATTCCTTATATGACCCCTAGAGGTACCTTTGTTATCAATGGTGCTGAACGTGTTTGTGTTTCACAATTACACCGTTCTCCAGGAGTTTTCTTTGGACAAAGTTACCATGCAAATGGGACAAAATTATATTCTGCAAGAGTAATTCCTTTTAAAGGTTCTTGGATAGAATTCGCAACCGATATCAATTCTGTGATGTATGCGTACATCGATCGTAAAAAGAAGTTACCTGTAACTACTTTATTACGCGCAATTGGATACGAAAGCGATAAAGACATTTTAGAAATATTCGACCTTGCTGACGAAATTAAAGTTAGTAAAGCTGGTTTAAAGAGAGTTTTAGGACGTAAGCTTGTTGCGCGTGTTCTAAAAACTTGGTTCGAAGATTTCGTGGATGAAGATACAGGTGAAGTTGTATCTATAGAGCGTAACGAAGTACTCCTTGATCGCGATATTGTTCTTGAAAAAGAGCATGTAGATATCGTTATTGAAGCCGGAGTGAAAACAATTTTGCTTCACAAAGAAAATGCTGAAGCATCCGAGTACGCCATCATTCACAACACATTACAAAAAGATCCAACAAATTCTGAGAAAGAAGCTGTAGAACACATCTACAGACAACTTCGTAATGCTGAGCCGCCTGATGAAGAAACCGCTCGTGGTATTATCGATAAACTATTCTTCTCAGAAACTAGATATAGCCTTGGTGAAGTAGGTCGTTACAGAATCAACAAGAAATTAAATCTTGATCTTGGTTTAGACGAAGCTACACTTACCAAATTAGACATTATTTTAATCATCAAGTATTTGATTGAATTAGTGAACTCCAAAGCTGAAGTAGATGATATTGATCACTTAAGTAATCGTAGAGTTAGAACAGTAGGAGAACAACTTAACAATCAATTTGGTGTAGGTTTAGCTCGTATGGCTAGAACCATTCGCGAGCGTATGAATGTACGCGACAACGAGGTGTTTACTCCAATCGATTTGATTAATGCGAAGACTCTATCTTCCGTTATTAATTCATTCTTCGGAACAAATCAACTCTCACAGTTCATGGATCAAACCAATCCATTGGCTGAAATCACACATAAGCGCCGTTTATCGGCTCTTGGACCTGGTGGTTTATCAAGAGAACGTGCAGGTTTCGAAGTACGTGATGTTCACTATACTCATTACGGACGTCTATGTCCTATTGAGACGCCGGAAGGACCGAACATTGGTCTTATTTCTTCACTCTGTGTATTTGCAAAAGTGAATAAAATGGGATTCATTGAAACCCCTTACCGTAAAGTAGTTGACGGAGTTGTTGATTTAAAAACAATTCCTACTTACTTAAGTGCCGAAGAAGAAGAGGACCAGGTTATTGCACAAGCTAACGCACCAATAACACCTACTGGAACCTATGTTAATGATCTTGTAAAAGCGCGTGATACTGGAGATTTTCCTGTACTTGAGCCAAAGAGTTTGCATTATATGGACGTAGCTCCAAACCAAATATCTTCAATTTCAGCTTCTTTAATTCCATTTCTAGAACACGATGATGCCAACCGTGCATTGATGGGGTCAAACATGATGCGTCAAGCAGTACCTTTATTAAAACCAGAATCTCCTATTGTAGGAACAGGTCTTGAAGGTAGAGTTGCATCAGATTCTAGAGTACTAGTAAATGCAAGAGGAGCCGGTTTAGTAGAGTACGTTGATGCTACTACAATTATCATTAAATATGATAGAACCGACACCGAAAGATTAATAAGTTTTGATGAGGATTCGGTTACTTATAAACTAACCAAATTTCAAAAAACAAATCAAGGTACCAGTATCAACATTCGCCCAATTGTTAAAGTTGGCGATAGAGTTACTAAAGGTCAAGTACTTTCCGAAGGTTATGCTACACAAGATGGTGAGCTAGCTTTAGGTAAAAACATGAAAGTTGCCTTTATGCCTTGGAATGGATATAATTTTGAGGATGCTATTGTAATATCTGAGCGTGTTGTTAGAGAAGATATTTTCACCTCTATTCACATCGATGAGTATACCTTAGATGTTCGCGAAACAAAATTAGGTTCTGAGGAGTTAACCCCAGACATTCCAAATGTATCTGAAGAAGCAACAAAAGATTTAGATGAGAACGGTCTTATTAGAATCGGTGCTCATGTAAATCCAGGCGACATCCTCATAGGTAAAATCACACCTAAAGGAGAGTCTGACCCTTCTCCAGAAGAAAAATTACTTAGAGCAATTTTTGGAGACAAAGCCGGAGATGTAAAAGATGCTTCATTAAAAGCTTCTCCATCTCTTCACGGTGTTGTTTTAACTAAAAAATTGTTTGCAAGATCCATAAAGGATAAAAAATCTCGTTTAGCCGATAAAGAAATTATTGTTGAGCTAGAGGCTGATTTTGGCGAAGATGCAGTTAAACTTAAAGCGCGATTAATTGAGAAATTAATTACCATCGTTGCAGGAAAAACGTGTCAAGGTGTTGTAAACGAATTAGGCGAAATTGTAATACCTAAAGGTAAAAAATTCTCTCAAAAGCAATTAAACGCAATAGACGATTACTCTGTAATTTCTACAGATGGATGGACTACTGAGAAGGAGAAAAACTCTCTTGTAAACGATCTTATACATAACTTTAACATCAAATTAAACGATCTTAAAGGTGTACTTAGACGTAAGAAGTTTACACTTTCCGTTGGTGATGAGCTGCCTGCTGGTATCTTAAAACTTGCGAAAGTTTACATAGCTAAGAAAAGGAAACTAAAAGTAGGTGATAAAATGGCGGGTCGTCACGGTAACAAAGGTATTGTTGCCCGTATCGTAAGAGATGCAGACATGCCATTCCTTGAAGACGGTACTCCTGTAGACATCGTTCTTAACCCACTTGGTGTACCTTCTCGTATGAATATTGGTCAAATTTACGAAACAGTTCTAGGCTGGGCTGGTCAAAAGTTAGGAAGAAAATATGCTTCTCCAATTTTTGATGGTGCTTCCCTTGATCAAATTACGGAATTGACTAAAGAGGCTGGAATTCCAGACTTCGGACATACCTATCTTTACGATGGTGGTACTGGCGAGCGTTTTGATCAAGCAGCTACGGTTGGTGTGATTTACATGCTTAAACTAGGCCACATGGTAGACGACAAGATGCACGCGCGTTCTATCGGACCTTATTCTCTCATTACACAGCAACCATTGGGTGGTAAAGCCCAATTTGGTGGACAGCGTTTTGGTGAAATGGAAGTATGGGCACTCGAAGCTTACGGTGCTGCAAATATCTTACGAGAGATACTTACAGTTAAGTCGGATGACGTTATAGGTAGAGCTAAAACGTACGAGGCAATCGTTAAAGGTAAGGCTATGCCAGAACCAGGACTTCCTGAATCCTTCAACGTACTATTACACGAATTGAAAGGTTTAGGATTAAAGATCACTTTACAATAGTAATAATTTCAGAAGGAGTGTTTTCGGACACTCCTTATAAAAACTAATTTCTTCAGGATATGGCAATGAGAAGGAAAGACAATACACCGGAACCAAAACGATTTACTAGCATTACGATTAGTTTATCTTCTCCAGAATTTATTTTGGAAGAATCTAGTGGTGAGGTTTTAAAACCTGAAACTATTAATTACCGTACTTATAAACCAGAACGCGACGGATTATTCTGTGAGCGAATTTTTGGACCGGTAAAAGATTATGAATGTCACTGTGGGAAATACAAACGTATCCGTTATAGAGGTATTGTTTGTGACCGTTGTGGTGTTGAGGTTACCGAAAAGAAAGTACGTAGAGATCGTATGGGACACATTAACTTAGTTGTTCCTGTGGCTCATATTTGGTATTTCCGCTCTTTACCAAACAAAATCGGTTATCTTTTAGGTTTACCTACAAAGAAACTTGACATGATCATTTACTACGAACGTTATGTAGTAGTTCAAGCAGGTGGAGCAGTAGACAATGAAGGTACCCCTTTAGAGTACTTACAATTCTTAACTGAAGAAGAGTATTTAGATTCATTAGAGCGATTACCTCGCGAAAATCAATACCTAGAAGATAAAGATCCAACCAAATTTGTAGCCAAAATGGGTGCAGAGGCTTTGGAAGCTTTATTATCAGGTTTAGACTTAGATGAATTATCCTACTCTTTAAGACACAAAGCAAATACGGAAACATCTCAGCAAAGAAAAACAGAGGCCTTAAAACGTCTTGCTGTCGTAGAAGCGTTTAGAGATGCCAATACACGTATCGAGAACAAGCCAGAGTGGATGATCATGAAAGTTGTTCCGGTAATTCCACCAGAACTTCGTCCACTAGTACCTCTAGATGGTGGCCGTTTTGCTACCTCAGATTTAAACGATCTTTACCGTCGTGTTATTATACGTAACAACCGGTTAAAGCGTCTGATCGAAATTAAAGCTCCGGAAGTTATTCTACGTAATGAGAAGCGTATGCTTCAAGAATCTGTAGATTCACTTTTAGATAACACACGTAAGGCCTCAGCTGTAAAGACGGAGTCTAACCGAGCTTTAAAGTCTCTTTCAGATTCATTAAAAGGTAAGCAAGGACGTTTCCGTCAGAACTTACTGGGTAAACGTGTAGATTACTCTGCGCGTTCGGTAATTGTTGTTGGGCCTACTCTTTTACTTTCAGAGTGTGGAATACCTAAAAACATGGCAGCAGAACTTTACAAGCCCTTCATTGTGCGCAAGCTTATTGAAAGAGGAATTGTTAAGACAGTAAAATCTGCTAAGAAAATTATTGATAAGAAAGATCCTGTAGTATGGGATATTCTAGAAAACGTAATAAAAGGTCATCCGGTACTATTGAATCGTGCTCCTACTCTTCACAGATTAGGTATACAAGCTTTCCAACCAAAGTTAATTGAAGGAAAAGCAATTCAATTACACCCATTGGCATGTACGGCTTTTAATGCCGATTTTGATGGGGATCAAATGGCCGTTCACCTTCCATTGAGTCCTGCAGCTATATTAGAAGCTCAGTTGTTAATGTTAGGTTCTCATAATATTTTGAACCCTGCAAATGGAGCTCCAATTACGGTACCTTCTCAGGATATGGTATTGGGTCTTTACTACATGACCAAGCCTCGTAAAACGGACGATCAAAAAACCATTTTAGGACAAGGTTTAACTTTCTATTCTTCTGAAGATGTAAGAATTGCATACAACGAAAAGAAAGCAGAATTAAATGCTGTTATTAAAGTTCGTGCTCAGGTTAAAGAAGACGGAAAGCTAGTATCTAAGATTGTAGAGTCTACCATTGGTAGAGTTTTATTTAATGATGTAGTTCCCGAAACTGTAGGTTTCGTTAACGAAACCTTAACTAAAAAAGCACTTAGAAATATTATTGGTAAAATTCTAAAAGAAACAGACATACCTACCACAGCCAAATTCTTAGACGACATGAAGTTGCTAGGATATCATATGGCATTTAAAGGTGGTTTGTCATTCTCTTTAGGAGATATTATTGTGCCGGATCAAAAAGATGCTATGATTTTAAGTGCGAAGAATCAAGTTTCTTCGATTACGGATAGTTATAACATGGGTTTAATTACCAACAACGAACGCTACAATCAAGTAATTGATGTTTGGACTAAAACAAACTCAGAGTTAACAGAGCATGCCATGAATCGTTTAATAAACGACCAACAAGGTTTCAACTCTGTTTACATGATGCTTGATTCTGGAGCACGTGGATCTAAAGAACAAATACGTCAGCTTTCTGGAATGCGTGGTTTGATGGCCAAACCACAAAAATCTGGTTCTACCGGCGGAGCAATTATTGAGAATCCTATTACTTCAAACTTTAAAGAAGGTTTGTCTATTCTCGAGTACTTTATTTCTACTCACGGTGCACGTAAAGGTCTTGCCGATACAGCACTTAAAACAGCCGATGCAGGTTACTTAACACGTCGTTTGGTAGATGTAGCTCAAGATGTAATAGTTTCTGAAGTTGACTGTGGTACACTTCGTGGTTTACAAGGTGTAGCCTTGAAGAAAAACGAAGATATCGTTGAAACTCTTGCAGAACGTATTATAGGTAGAACATCACTTCACGATGTTGTTCATCCACTTACAGGAGATTTATTAATTTCTTCCGGAGATGAAATTACAGAGGAAATAGGTGAAGTTATAGGCAACTCTCCTATAGAAATGGTTGAAATTAGATCTGCATTAACCTGTGAAACCAAAAGAGGAATATGCTCTAAATGTTACGGTCGTAACCTTGCAACCAACCGTATGGCTGGCGAAGGTGAAGCTGTTGGTGTTGTAGCTGCTCAATCGATTGGAGAACCTGGTACACAATTAACACTTCGTACTTTCCACGTAGGGGGTACTGCATCTAACACAGCAGAAGAGTCTACTCTAACGGCTAAGTTTGATGGTAATTTAGAAATTGAAGAGCTAAGAACTGTAACAGGTACTAACGCAGAGGGTAAAGATTACATTGTTGTTATTGGTCGTACTGCAGAAATGAAGTTAATTGATCAAAAAACAGGAATTACACTTGCAACCAACAACATTCCTTATGGTGCTACTATGTTCGCTAAAGACGGAGATAAATTAAAGCAAGGAGATGCTATTTGTGAATGGGATCCTTACAATGCTGTAATCTTATCCGAAACCGTAGGTAAAGTAGAATTTGAGAATTTAGCTCAAGGTATTACTTTCCGTGTTGAAATAGATGAGCAAACAGGTTTCCAGGAAAAAGTGATTTCTGAAACAAGAGATAAAAAGATGATTCCTACCATACTTGTGAAGACAGGTGGGAAGGATGGTTCTACTAAATCATACAACTTACCAGTAGGTTCCCACATTGTTGTTGCCGAAGGGGATAATCTAGGACCGGGTTCTATTATTGCTAAAATGCCTCGTAGTACAGCAAAAGCAGGTGATATTACTGGTGGACTTCCTCGTGTAACTGAATTGTTTGAAGCACGTAACCCATCGAATCCAGCTGTTGTAGCTGCTATTGACGGGATCGTATCTTACGGTAAAATTAAGCGTGGTAACCGCGAGGTTATTATAGAGTCTAGAACGGGTGAAGTAAAGAAATACCTGGTATCTCTTTCTAAACAAATTCTAGTACAAGAAAATGATTTTGTAAAAGCAGGTACTTCATTATCTGATGGTGCAATTACACCAAAAACAATTCTTGCTATTAAAGGACCTACTGCTGTTCAACAGTATTTAGTTAACGAAATGCAAGAGGTTTATCGTCTTCAAGGTGTGAAGATTAACGATAAGCACTTTGAGGTAGTTGTTCGTCAAATGATGCGTAAGGTTATGATTAACGATGCGGGTGATACTCGTTTCTTAGAGAATAACTTAGTACATAAAAACGATTTCATCGAAGAGAACGATTGGATGTTTGGAAAAATGTATGTTGAGGAATCTGGCGATTCTGAAAACTTAAAGGCAGGCCAAATTATTCCAGTTCGTAAACTAAGAGATGAGAACTCGATGCTAAAACGTAAAGACCTTAAAACGGTTGTAGCTAGAGATGCAGTTCCTGCAACTTCTACTTCAGTTCTTCAAGGTATTACTAGAGCATCTCTTCAAACGAAGAGTTTCTTATCTGCGGCATCTTTCCAAGAGACAACTAAAGTATTAAACGAAGCTGCTGTAAACGGTAAAGTTGATACATTACAAGGTCTTAAAGAAAATGTAATTGTTGGTCATAAAATACCAGCGGGTACAGGTCTTAAGAAATATGGAGAAATGGTGGTTGGAAGTAAAATTCAACTAGCAGCTCTTATGTCTTCTAAAATGGAAGTATCTCAAGTAGAGAAGTCTGTAGTTGAGGAATCTGAAACAATAGCAGACTAATGGCAGACAAAAAAGAAAACAAACAAGTTAGTATAGAACTCCCTGAAGATTTAGCTCAGGGATTCTATTCAAACTTAGCAGTTGTAAACCATTCACCAACAGAATTTGTGGTCGATTTTATTTCCATGATGCCTGGTATGCCAAAAGCTAAGGTGAAATCTAGAGTTATTTTAACTCCACAACATGCTAAAAGGTTACTCGCTGCTTTAGCAGAGAATGTTAAAAAGTACGAAACTCAATATGGAGTGATTAAAGATGCTGGGAAACAGCAACAAGTACCTTTAACATTTGGCGGCCCAAAAGCAGAAGCCTAAACATATAAAGAGCCTCGATTTTCGAGGCTCTTTTTTTATGTATTTTTTTGGTAAGCCTACCAGTTATTTTAATACTATAGGATAGGTTTTATACAGGTGCTTTATAGCAGGCTTTTATTCCGGCCAAACTTACAAACTCTAGCATCTTTTATTGAGCTTGATAGGCCTCTAGTCCTCAATTAAAACTAGCTACTATTGTTTGAGGATTTTTATACTTAATAAAAAACCTTTCGGACTCCAATAAATACAAAAACCATTGATGTGTATAATAAAAAGAAAGGCAAAATACATGCTTTTAAGCCCGTTACAAGCATAACAGCAATAATAAGAAGCTGGAAGCCCAATCCAAAGGTTGAAATGGCAGACATAAGCCATTTTGGAAATATTTTTCCGGTGCTAGCTTTTCGGTCAAGTGCATATATAATTCGATCAAAAACACCGTAAAGCAACTTGTATAAGGCAAACAAAATGTTAACATGCGTTTGTTTTTCTCCTTTTAAAGCTATTGGTGTATCGTTTTCGAAAATTCGGCTTGTTGTATCTCCGTCAAATTTATTACGTAAAATTACATAATAGTAATTGTAAAGAGTTCCTTGTAATTGCAGTCCAAGAAAGGCTAATAAACTAAGCCAAATGGCTGTATCCGTAACGTACCAAATAGCTAAAAAAATCAGTGCATTTAAAATAATATCAGCAACAGAATCTAAAAACCTTCCCGTATAAGAGGGTGTTTCTTTTACACGTGCTAATTCTCCATCTGCAGCATCTAATATAGATTTTAAAATTAAAAAAAATGCTGCGAACCAATAGTATCCTTGCAAAATACAGTAAATCGCTATTAGACCAGAAATGATAAACCAAACGGTAACGTGAATAGGGGTATAGTTTGTGTTTTTTAATGAATTTGCAATAACTCTAGCTACCGGTCTTCCGTAATCAGAAAGATCGAGAAACCTGTGTTCTTTTGGTAATTTAGACATGTATTAAGGAGAAAACGTTCTTGTGGAATATACCAAAAAATAATATTCCGCAATTTACGTATAAATCTATGCTTTAAGAACAGTAATGTTAAATATTCTAAAGAGCGATTAACTGTAATTAGTAATCCTTAGCTTATTAATTTACGTATTGTAAATTACGGGCATTTTTCCTTTCCATTTTTCCCATAGGTCCGATTCTTCTATTAATCTACACATAAAATTACCTAGGTTTATACGACTGGTTTTGCCCGCATCAAAAATGGCACTTCTTGTGGGAGATTGGTGAACCATGTATGCGCTAACTTCTTTTTCATCTGTCAAACCATCAGGCCTTAATGCAGTCCATTCGATGTGTTTATTCTTTTGACCAATTTCTTAGCTAAGGTATTCGGCTGCTTTTTCATTATCCACATGAGGTGGCAGTAACAAACGCAAAAGAATAAGAACACATTTTTGTCCTAAAGAAACTTTCTCCTCCAAGTCTTTATTTCTATTTCCGGTTGTATTCATCAGTACATACTTTACAGGCTTATTTCCTTTGTTTGCTTTTACTGCATTACAAAGTTTACGTGCTGTGTCTGTAACTAGTCTTCTGGGTTTTCCGTCTATGCCTTTCAAATTTAAGTTATGACCTAAACAAGATACTATAGAGCCACAGTCTGCTGTTAAGCCCATCATTTCTTCTGTGCTCAAATCTAAAATGCTTGCATTAATTACTTCAATACTTGTATTGTTTTTCTAAGATTCAGGTATTCTTTCTAACGATCTTACAACAATTTAATTTCAACTCCTTTTATTAAAAGTTGATGTACTAAATGTTTTCCTTTAGCTCCACTTGCGCCTAATACTAATGTTTTCATACTTTTCATTTTATAATTTCTGTTGGTAACCCTAATAATTTTGTTTAGTGCATTTTTCTATACTATGCATAAATTATACTTTAGCTTATTCTGCCTTCATTTTTTGTTATAATTTTATTTTTAAATAGTTGTAAATCCCATACTTCACAATCTTTAACTAGTTTTTATTTTTGAGAATACATAATGTAATTCTGTAGCAATTTGAAGACTTCTTTCTAAGTATTTTTCAGTTTGTAATGGTGTATCGTCGTAAGATTTTGGGTCCTCGAAAGTTAGCAATATTCGCTCCTCTGCGCCCCTAACAACAGGACAAGCATCGTCCGCTTCTGAGCAGGTTAACACTGCGGCGAAATTTGTTTTGGGATTTGCTTGCTGGTCTACTTTTTTAGAATAGCAAGGAATACTTTTTTCAATCTCGGAGTATTTTATCTCGTAAACGGAGTTTAAGCCTGGAGTGTTTTGTATGCTAAATCCATTCGTTTTTAATGTTTCTACTATTTTTGGGTAAAGTGCTGTTACTTCTGTTCCACCGGAATAACAACTAACATTTTTTATGGAGAAATAATGAGCCATTGCTTTTGCCCATACCTGTGCTAAATGACTTCTGCGTGAATTATGAGTGCAAATAAAATTAATCTTTATTTCTTTATCCTCATTAGCTTTAGATTGAATATAGTTTATTAGCCGAGTCAAAATTAATTTTCGTTTCTCTAAAATAGTATTTAAATCTAAACGATCAATCGTTTTTTCTATTTCAGGATAAAGCCTTGAGTGAGCTGTCTTCATAATTGGGGACAATTTACATTTGATAAATAGCAAGTGTATAATAGAGTACACTGTGCTAAAAGATAAAGTGTTTGCTTTTTTTTTAATCTAAAAATAGTTAGGCACATACTAGCTAATTCAATACAATGCAATAGTACAACTATTGTTTTAGTTCTTTTTAGGAACTATTTGAAATTTAAATTATTTTAGCTGAATTTGAAATCTATATATTTGTAATAATGTACTCTTAATCCGATTAGTTCTATTTAACCAGAATGCTATAATACAATTGAATTAACTCTACTCTGTTCGTTTTGTCCAGTTTTATTTGCGCTAACCGTTTTATATTCTTTTAAACAAAGCTTTGTAATAGCCCTCTATTCTTGTTTTATTTTGGTCTGATATTTCATTCATATGTTTCGTAATATCTGTTATCGCCCTACTTTTATGACTGATGTAATAAATTGAAAATCTCACATTAAAATCAATGAAAATAGCATTGTTTTTTTCATCTATTATACATTTGTTCTCAATATTTATTTTTTCTTTTATGTTATACTTTTTTTTTAAAAGTTTAATTATTCTTTCTTTATTTTCTAAATGTGAAAAAGTATAGCTGTAAAAAAACAAATGATTTTGATGTATATGAAATTCTATTTTAGCTTTGAATTTACCTAAATGTTTTCTGTAAAAAAGTACTTTTATATTTAAATCATTCAGTTTTATTATATCATAATTTGGCTCACCATGTAATCCAATAATATCTTTTATTTTTGTTTCAACTATATTTACAGACCTTACAACGTTTATCTGAGTACTTGATCTTATTACTTTTTTTTTTGACATTATTGCCAGCAACTCCCTATAAAAAAAGCCGTTACTATACTTGTCTTTTAACGACTCGTAGTAATAGTCTTGAGCATATTTTTTAATTTTATTTTTCCAATATTGGGGGTTTAATAGTTTCATTTTGCAGTAAATTGTTTTAATGACATTACAAATATACATATTTTGTTTTATTGATTATCAATGTTTTTAATCTTATTTATGACTGGTGTTTCTTCTAAGATTTTAATCAGATACTGCGTTATTTCTTAGTTTGCATTTTAATCTTAATGTATAAATCAGGTGTGAATTAATATTTAAAAAACCAGTAATTGTTTATATTTGGTATCTACAATTGTTTTATTCAAATTTTGGTTATGAAAAAGCTTCTCTTTTCTTTGTTTTTTATTCTAGGCAATTACCACATTCAAGCTCAGTGCGGTGAAGTTGGTGTTCAATTAATTGTATCCAATCAAACCCAATTAGATGAGCTTAGTTCCTGCGAATTGTTTAGTGGAGATTTAATAATTAGCTCTGCTAATATTACAAATTTAGATGCATTGTCTCAATTGTCCATAGTTGTTGGAAGTTTCTACTTAATTAATACGTTAGTTAGTGATTTGAGTCCTTTGTCTTCTTTGAACAGTGCATATCAAATTTTAATACAGGGCAATACAGGTCTTACTTCTTGTTGTGCTTTTATTCAATTCAATACAGCTTTAGAGCTGGGAAGTGTTTTAAACTTAGCAATATCCAACAATGGAGCTTTTTGCGACGATGAAAATTCTGTTATGCTCGAATGCTTAGGCTTTATAGAAGGGTGTACAGATACAGTTGCTCTAAATTTCAACGAACTTGCTTCGGTAGACGATGGCTCTTGCGCGTACTTTTGTCCGGAATCGGTAAACGATATGCAAGATTATTCATGTAAAGACAGTGCTTATCCAGAGAATTGTGAAGCGATTGTAACCAATATTCCGAGCAGTGGAGCTGGACATTACAATAACCCAATTGGTTTGTGCTACGATCAAAACCCTCCCTCGTCTGGCCCGCACAGATCTATGTGGGGGCGGTGGGGAGAATACGAGTACATGCCACCACAACGCTATATTCATAACTTAGAACACGGTGGTATTGCCTTTTTATACAATCCTTGCGCTAGTCCAGATATAATTGAATCTCTTCGATTACTTGCGTGTTCTTTTGCCGACGATGATGGCGGTCCTTTTAGATGGGTTATGACTCCTTATGTAGATTTGCCTACAAACATTGCGGTAATTGCTTGGGAATGGTCTTATTCTAATAATTGTTTCGAAGAATCTAGTATAAACTCTTTTATAGATGAACATTATAGAAACGCTCCAGAAGATTTCTACTACAATGGAAGCTATGATACATTGTATTTAGGAAAGTGCGAGGCATATGGATGTAACGATCCAGCTGCTTTAAATTTCGAATCTACAAGTTTACTTGACAATGGGTCTTGTTTTTATCCTATTATAGACAGTCAATTGGTTTCGTTTGTAGCAGGTTGGTCTTTGTTTTCTACCTACATAGAACCTCAATACATGTCCATGGATTCTGTTTTTCAGCCAATTATCGATCAAACCATTATTGTGAAGAACAATACAGGTGAAGCCTTTTTACCTGTTTGGAATATGGATATGGATATGGAAAACGGCCAAGGGTATCAATCTAAATTAACCGAAGCGTCTGAAATATATATACAAGGAACTCAAATACAACCCGAGTTAAATCCAATTAATTTAAATGCAGGATGGAACATAATAGCTTATTTAAGAGAAGAGCCTGCAGATTGCATTATGGTTTTTGACGATATAGTAACGCAAATTACGATTGTAAAAGATGGACTCGGTAATGTTTACCTGCCCGAATGGGGTTTCGATAACATTAACCAAATGTCTGCTGGAAAAGGGTATCAGGTAAAAGCATTGAATTCAGCTACTTTACTATATCTAGCGAATGATGAGGAATATTAGCGTTTATGCGCTCTAAGGTTTTTGCATCTATAGCATGACCTCCTTCATAACTCAGCCATTTAGCATTTAAATTTGTTACCTCTAATTTGTATTTTTCTACAAATTCGCCTGTGTAAAACTCATCTGCTGTTCCAAAAACAATGTAGTTACTTGTTCTTGAGTGTTGTGTTTTGTATTTTTTGTAATTGAAATCGTCAGCAATTTTACCAGCCCACAAAATGAATGTATGGATTGTATGTTTTGTTATTAAACTCCATCTACTTACAGTAGCGGTGCCTTGAGAAAACCCTAACACGTTAAGCGTGCAATTTTTAGAGGCTTTATTTAGGGCTTCATCTATAATTTGTTCGATAAAATTACAATGGTCAATTATTTCATCGTCTCTATTTTCTTTTGTCATCCAACTAGCCCCCACACGACCAGAAAAGCCTTTTAAATAGAATTTGTTAAAACCTTCTGGAGCAATAATACATACATCATCTCTTTCTATTGATGTAAACTTTTTTAAAAAAAACTTAGCCAATTGTCCATAACCATGGCATACTACCCAAACTTCCTTGGTGTTTTTGTTTAGTTTACCTAAAGTATAATAATGTGCAGTTGTTTCTACTTTTACGCTGTGTATATTCATTCCACTACTTTTTACTAATGTTTAGGAATTCGGGCATTAAGTCATTATCAATAGTTACCGAGAGTTGGTAGTGTTCCAGTTTCCATTCTGTTCCGTTATAACGAACAACTCCAGTGCTTCTACAATCCCCCATCCAGGTATCTAAAACCTCGTCAAACCAAGCAAAAGTGTTCGCTTTATTCAATCTAATAGTCCGCTCCTTAGGCGTAAAACTCCAAGCTTTTCCATTGTCAAAATAGGGTTTAGAAAACTCCGAAAACTCTTTTTTAGTCCAACGTTCTGTTTTGTCTGTTCCTATGAAAACACCTTGTTTAGCTATAAAGTTAAAATAAGACTCAAAATTTGCATCTGCTGCATCTTTGTGCCAATTATCGATCTCGGTATTTAATTTTTTTGTTAGTTGTTCCTCACTTATTTTAGAACATGAAAACAACATCAATACAAGTATTATTAAGCTTATTTGTTTCATTTAAACAATGTTTTACGTCCATATATTTTACATATAGGACAGGTGTATGGCGAATGGCCTCTTGCAGGACAATACTCTCTTCCAAAAAAAATGATTTGTAAATGTAGCTTATTCCACAATTCCTTAGCAAACAAACGCTTTAAGTCTTTTTCAGTTTGTTCTACATTCTTCCCATTGGTCAATTTCCATCGGTACGCCAATCTATGTATATGCGTATCAACCGGAAATGCTGGTACTCCAAAGGATTGGGCCATTACAACAGAGGCTGTCTTATGCCCTACACCTGGCAGTTCTTCAAGAAACTCAAAACTTTGAGGAACAGCACCCTTGTGTTTGTTAATTAAAATAGCTGAAAGATCGAAAATAGCTTTTGATTTTTTGGGCGATAATCCGCAAGGTCTAATAATAGCTCTAATTTCATCTACCGATAGTTTAACCATATCGTAGGGATTATTGGCCTTTGCAAATAGTATTGGAGTAACCGTATTTACCCTAGCATCTGTACATTGAGCAGACAATAATACGGCAATTAAAAGTGTATAAGAATCTTGGTGATCAAGAGGGATTGGTGTTTCTGGATACAGACGTTCTAGGGTTTGCCTTATATCGTTTACTTTTTGTTGTTTGCTTGTTAACATTACACAGTGTTTTCTCAAAGATATTCAATGCTTAGTTAAATCCAGTGCTTTTTTAGGGGATAAAATTAATAGTGTTATTTTGGATACTTGTTTTCAAAACTAAAAAATAACAATACTATAAACTGTTAATTTATAAGCTTTACCTTAGCAAAATTATACGGTTTTATAGATTAACTAGTTCATTAATAAGAGCAAACTCTTTTGTAATGTAATTAGATTTTAAAATTAGTAAATTATGAAATAATCCTATAATTTACATTGTCTAAAGGCTTTATAAATTAGATGAACCAATAACCTTTCTGATGAAAATACAATTCGCTTTTATTTTTTTAGCATTTACTGCTGTTACTGCCCATGCTCAATCTGAATTTGATGGTTTTGCCTTGTACAATCAACAAAACGAGAACACTGCTTACCTTATTGATAAGGAGGGAGATATAGCTCACTCTTGGGCTTGTAATTTGCCATGTAACTATACGGTGCTACTTAAAAATAATGGAAACATTGTTCGTGGAGCAATCAATCCAAACAACACTTTAAATGGTGCAGCAGAAGGGGGACGAATTCAAGAAATTGCTCCCGATGGTTCTATTGTATGGGAATTTACTTATTCCGATGCTACACATTTATCGCATCACGACATCACACTTGTAAACGATAATGTACTCTTAACTGCCTGGGAAGTTAAATCTACTACAGAGTTAACACAAGCAGGTTACGATGATGCATCGAGTTCTAAATGGCCAACACACTTTGTTGAAGTAGCAAACAATGGCTCTGGTGGTGGCGAAATTGTTTGGGAGTGGCATCTATGGGATCATCTCATACAAGACCACGACTCTAGTAAAGACAACTTTGGTATTGTAGCAGAGCACCCAGAACTCATTGATATTAACATGTTGCCTGAAATGTTTGGTGGCCCAGGCCCAGGAGCAAATAGTGGTGACTGGTTTCACGTAAATGGAATCAATTTTAATTCCGAACTTAATCAAATCGCGTTTTCTTCTAGACATGCAAGCGAGGTGTTTATTATAGACCACAGTACTACAACCTTAGAAGCAGCCTCTCATGCTGGAGGGAATTCTAACCAAGGAGGAGATTTATTATACCGTTGGGGAAATCCATCTAATTATGGCGCTCCTGGTACTCAGCAAATAGCTGCAGCTGTACATGATGTTCGTTGGATTACAAACGACGGCAGACCTAATTCAGGTTTCCTACAGTTTTATAATAACAATGGAGGAGGAAACTCAGCTTCTACTGTAGATGCTATTCAGACCCCTGTAAATGGCTTTAATTATGATTTACCTCCTGGAGAAGCTTATGGCCCGTCCTCTTATACTTGGAGACACTCATGTGAAGGCTACTCTAGTGGTCAATCTTCTCATAACAGCATGAGCAATGGGAATGTATTTGTAAATATGTCTGGCGGACAAGGCGGGGCAGGTTATATGTACGAAGCAGATTCTTTAGGAAACGTAGTATGGCAATACAATGCTGGAGGTACTCCAAAAGCATTTCGATATGAGTGTAAAGATCCAGGTATTATTGCGCTTTTGGACAATCCATGTTCTATTGATGAAACGGCAATTGATGAGACAAGTCTTACTCAATTTGTCGTTAGCCCTAATCCATCAAACGGAATCTTCACCATTGAGGGCATCAGGTCTTCTGATTTTTTAGTTACCGTGGTAAATGCATTTGGACAGTTAGTACACAAACAAACTAATGCTCAGTTAGACCTTAGCGACTGTGCAAACGGGCTTTACTTTATTACCGTAGAAGCCGAGAACGGTTCTTCTACTTTAAGAAGCATTTCGATAATAAAATAGTTTATGAAAATTTGGTCTTTAGGCTTCCTTTTATTCTTGTTAACCTCCTTTAATGCTTTGGCCCAAAACTCTTTTTACGCAACGGATTCAATTCGCGAAGTAAAAATTAGTTTTTACCAAAACAATTGGGATCAAATACTAGACAGTCTCTATATCGAAGGCGATCGCAATAGAATACTAGCGAATATTCTAATAGATGGTGTTTCGTACGATAGTGTTGGTGTGCGTTATAAAGGCTATAGCTCTGCTAGTATAAACCGACTTAAAAATCCGTTTAACATCAAACTGAATTATATAAAAAAGGGTCAAAATCATCTTGGAATAGATAAGTTAAAGCTTAGCAATGTTTTTCAAGACCCTTCTTTTATTCGAGAGGTACTTTCCTATCAAGTAATTCGCCAGTATATGCCGGCGTCCGAAGCTAATTTCGCTAATTTATATATTAATGATACCCTCATTGGTTTGTATACGAATGTTGAAGCAGTAAATAACGAGTTTTTAGAAAAACATTTCACCTCTAAAAATAATGTATTGGTAAAAGGGAATCCAAAAGAAGTAGATTTGTATGGTGAAAACTCTAATTTGAGCAACACCCCAGGAACAGATACTTTAAACTACGCATCTTTATACGTAATGGAATCTGATTACGGATGGGCAGAACTGTACGGATTAATAGATACTTTAAACAATTTTAAGCATGCATTAAATGAGGTTTTAAATATTGATAGAACTTTATGGATGCATGCTTTAAATTATACACTTGTAAATTTTGATAGTTACATTGGCTACGCTCAAAACTATTATTTATATCAGGACAATTTTGGCCGATTTAATCCAATAATTTGGGATCTAAATATGTCTTTTGGAAGTTTTCGCTTAGCAGATGCATCTACTTATTACGATGGCTTTTCTATAACTGAAGCCAAAGTTATGGATCCATTAACCCACTACTATGGAACCTCTGTTTATGCAAGACCATTACTCCGAAATATATTCGAATCCAGTAGGTATCGAAAAATGTACTTAGCACATATTCGAACCATTGTAGAAGAAAATTTTAATAACAATTATTACAAGAACCGAGCAGAAGAAATTTACAGCCATATTGATGCGAGTGTTTTAGCAGACACCAATAAATTCTATTCGTACTCCGATTTTCAAAACAATTTATACACTACAGTTAATGATTTAATAGATTACCCTGGTATAGTAGATCTTATGGAAGGACGTACGGCCTATTTAGCAGCCTATAATGGCTACCAAAATGCGCCAGTAATCGATTCATTAATACATTACCCAATAGAACCAATTACTGGAGATACGGTTGTAATTAGCTGTAAGACAAGTGATGCTTCCGAAGTTATTCTTGCATCCAGACATGGATCTAAATCCATTTTTGAAAAGCAATTAATGAATGATTATGGACTCTATGGAGATCTTGTTTCTTCAGACGGTTGGTTTACAACACAAGTCGTTTCTCAAGGCATTAATTTGGAATATTACCTGTATGCAGAAAATGATTCTGCTGGAATTTTTTCGCCTAAACGTGCAGCTTATGAGTACCATACTATAAATGCAAAGCTAACTATGGGAGACCTAGTTATAAACGAGCTTATGGCTGATAATACATCAACGGTAAAAGATGAAAACTCAGAATTTGACGACTGGATTGAATTGTACAACACTACCTCAAATTCAATTAATTTGTCGGGCTTGTTTTTAAGTGATGATGTATCGAACCTAACTAAATGGGCTCTTCCAAATGTTTCTATTCAAGCAGAAGCGTACCTAATTATTTGGGCTGATGCTGACACAGATCAATCGGGAATCCATTCAAACTTCAAACTATCCGCTTCAGGTGAGCAGCTTTTTATTTCTGGTGCAGATGCATCTCTGATAGATTCCATAACCTTTCCCATTCAAATAGAGGACATTTCTTATGGTAGATTGCCAAACGGAACCGGGGCATTTACCTATATATCTCCTACGGCTAATACTTCAAACAATACAGCTTCGGTTATACCAGCTCATAGCAATTTGGTTTTAAAAGCACATCCAAACCCTGTAAGCGAAGTTTTATACATTTTAATCGAATCTCAAACCGAATCAGCACTAAATATATACGATGCATTAGGTAGACAACTCTATTCTAAATCCTTTTCTGCTGGAATAATCGAAATGGATTTTTCAACTTTAAATTTAAAGCCAGGCGTTTATTTTGCTGTAGTAAAAGCCGGAGACATGGTCTCTAATCAAAAAATCATTAAACTATAAATTAATCCTATGAAATTTTCAAACTTACTTCTTGCTTTAATTTGTTCAATTCCAGTGTTTGGGCAACAATTTACGCACTACACGGAGACCGATGGATTAGTAAATAATTCTGTTAACTGTATTGCTATAGATGCTAATCAGTCTGTTTGGTTGGGTACAAATAAGGGTATTTCTAAGTTCGATGGTTTCGAATGGACTTCTGATACTACAAACCTAATTAACAATAATGTTACCGCAGTATTTACAAGCAGTACAGGAGATTTATGGGTAGGTACAGATGAAGGTATTTGTGTGCTTTCTGAGTCAATTTGGAGCACCCATACAGAGGAAGATGGTTTAGGTGATAACCGTGTAAGCTCTATTAATGAAGATGCAAATGGAGTGATTTGGGTAGGCGAAAAAGATGGACTCTCTCGTTTCGACGGATCTACATGGTCTTCCTATTCTATGAGTGATGGCCTTCCATTTGGAGGTGTTAAGTATGTAACATTTGATTCTAATAATGAGCTTTGGCTTGCCAATAATTTATTTGGATTAATTCATTTTAACGGAAATAGCTTTACGATTTACGATACTGAAGCTGGTTTAGTAAGCAATAAAGTAACTTCTATAGCTATTGATCAGGACGATACCAAGTGGATTGGAACCTCTCAAGGAATATCTGTTTTAGATGCAAACAATCAAGTTTTAGCTCAACACACAATGATGCTTTTATTACCAGAACCCGATACTTTAAATCCTGTTGTTGATATAAAAATGGACTCTCAAGGAAATGTATGGACAGGAATATACGTTGATTATTTGGTTACTGTTGGAGGCGTTGCAGCCTGGAATGGTTCTTTGTGGTCTGAATTCTCAAACGAAGAGGTTCTTGTTGGGCCAGTAGTAAGAGCTTTGGCTATTGATGGCAACGACAATGTATGGGTGGCTACAAGCTCTGGACTTACAAAAATGAGTGGAGTCTCTTTATCTGTATCTCCAATAAGTGCAAGCTCAAATCTAGAGCTTTACCCAAATCCTACCCGAAATGTAATAAACTTTAAAGAGCATGTTAAAGGTTCAATTAGTATTTTCAGCCCCTTAGGTCATCTTGTTTTAAAACAAGCAACTGAGAAAGGATTAAATCAAATTTATGTCGAAGATTTATCCGACGGTATTTACTTTCTTAAAAGTGATAATGGTGCTACACAAAAACTGATAATTAAACACGACTAAATAAGTAGGCTTTATAAAGAAGCGATAAGTAAAAGCGTTTTGCTAATTTATAAACTGTTTGCTTTCTTACCGTCCACAAAATCTTTAAGATAATAAGGTTCAAAATAAGCTACATCTTCAAAGTCCTTTATTTTGTACTTATGCTCCACTAATTTAGCAACTGCTTTAGTGCAGGGGTATGTATTTGGAGAAAAAATACTGTTTGCTCCCCGGTATAAGCTTTCACATTTCTCTGCTCCATCTCCAATAAAATGACACGATGCGATTTTTAAAAACTCCTGGTAACAATCTGCAGTTAGAATAAGTGCTTCAGTCTTTTTTAGTTTAGTAAAACGAGCATCAAACACAGCTGTGTAAACTTCCATCCTTCTAGCGTCTAACATGGGTATAAGAATATCGTTTTCATTTATTTTACGTGTTAAAGCATAAGTTCTACACAGTACTTCCAGGGTTTCTACGCTTATTAATGGAATATCTAATCCAAAGCAAAGTCCTTTAGCGGCAGAAACACCAATTCGTAATCCGGTATAAGATCCCGGACCTTTACTGATTGCAATAGCATCAATTTGTTTAAGTTTTACATTAGCTTTAATGCAAATTTCCTCTATAAAAACATGCAGTTTTTCCGAATGAGAAAATTCCCCTTCGTTGTGATCTATAGATTCTATAACAAGTCCATTTTCACTAAGTGCCAATGAGCAATTTTTTGTAGTAGTATCTATGGTAAGAATGCGAGCCATTTCTAATTTTTTTTCAAATTTAAGCTTAAATAGGACTTTGAGTTTCGATTGCTAAAATTTATTCATTCCATTTTGCATTTGTCATCACTAGGCTTTCTATTTTCTTTAAACGCTCCTTTAATTCTTTTGAAATAGCCCCTTTATGCTTAAGAGTTATTGTATCTGTTTGTGTGTAAATTGATAGGCTAGTGAGCGGTAGGTCTTGAGCTCTTGTGTTGAAGTCTATCGATTTTGCTAAGTCCTTACTATTTAGTAATTCGTTTACCTCATTAAAATCAGACTTGTCCATATACCATTCAAAACTTCCCTGATGCTCCACAAAGCGTTTACCGTTATACACTACCAAACGATTCTCGAATAAACGAACATCAAAAATGGGACATGTTCCATAGCAGGGGCCTTTTTTTAGCTCTAGTCTTAATTTGTCCTTTGATATTAATTGGTTATTCTCTTTCACACTAGTACAAGAAATAAGTGTGGCAATTAGTACGACTATAATTTTCTTCATTGTAAAACGTTTTGGTATCTTTCCTTTTTTACAAATATAACATATGCGAGTACATTTTATTGCAATTGGAGGTGCAGCAATGCATAATTTAGCATTAGCCTTAAAAGAAAAGGACTATTTCGTCACTGGATCAGACGATGCCATTTTTAATCCCTCAAAATATAGATTAGAAAAGGCAGGTATATGCCCCAGTACTATGGGGTGGTTTCCCGATAAAATAAACAACGATATTAATGCTGTGATTGTTGGTATGCATGCTCGCGCTGATAATCCGGAGTTGCTAAAGGCCCAAGAATTGAACTTAGCAATTTATTCTTATCCGGAGTATTTATACGAGCAAGCTAAAAATAAAACTAGAATTGTTATTGGGGGTAGCCATGGTAAAACAACTATTACCTCCATGATATTACATGTTTTACAAACGGTTGGTATAGATTGCGATTATATGGTTGGAGCACAATTAGCTGGATTTACAACGATGGTGAAATTAAGTAATGCTCCAGTTATCGTTTTAGAAGGCGATGAGTATTTATCCTCTCCTATAGACCTCAGACCAAAGTTTCATCTTTATAAGCCACATATAGCCCTTTTAAGTGGTATTGCTTGGGATCATATAAATGTATTCCCAACTTTTCAAAATTACTTAGAACAATTCGATGTTTTTATTAAAAAAATTGAGCCAAATGGTTATTTAACTTTTTGTTCTTCTGATGATAAACTTGAGGAATTAATTTTGGCAAATCCGGAAGTAGCATCTGAAGCTTATCATTTACCATCGTATGATATTAGGGATGGAATTACGTATGTTAATTTTATAAATACAACTATACCATTAGAGATTTTTGGAGAACACAATTTAAAGAATATGATGGGAGCATTTAATGTTTGCAAACAACTGAACGTTTCTCACGACCAATTTTTTACTGCAATGTCCAGCTTTAAGGGCGCTTCTAATCGGTTAGAAAGAATTTTTCATCGAGATGGATTAAAGGTGTACAAAGATTTTGCTCATTCGCCCTCTAAGGTTAGAGCTACCGTCAAAGCTGTTAAATCACAGTTTCAAACACATAAAGTAATTGCTGTATTAGAATTACACACCTTCAGTAGCTTAACTAAATCTTTTTTATCGGAGTATAAAAATGCTATGAATGGGGTAGAGGTTGCCTTGGTTTATTTCGATCCTGAAGCAATTGCGCATAAAAAATTAGCTGGTTTATCAGAGCGATCGGTTTTTGATTCTTTTAATAGGTCGGATTTAAAAGTTGTAACTAACAATACAGAGCTTTGTGAAAAAATTGATTCTGAAATATCTGAAAAAGCTGTAGTTCTTTTTATGAGTTCCGGTAATTTTGGAGGATTAAACCTAGAGGTGTATTCAAAGACATTATAAACAAGCAACTAGTTGTTCTAGTTTCATCCCTCGCGATCCTTTTATCAATACAAAAGAATTTTTTATGGGTGTTAGCTCTAAACTAGACAAAAGCTCCTTAGTGTTTTTATAAGCACTGTATTCTGTTTGGTTTACAGAACTAAAAATTTCGCCTACCAGTTTTACATTGTTTAAACCTAGGCTTAAACACTGGTTTATTATGTTTAGATGTTCTTTTTTAGAATCGTTGCCAAGCTCAAACATATCTCCAAGAATAAGTACTTTATTTGAATGTTCTATGTTTCTCATGTTCTGCACAGCTTTCTCTACACTCATTGGGTTGGCGTTGTATGCATCTAATAATAGGGTATTAAAGCTTGTTTCAATAAGTTGAGATCTGTTGTTAGACGGCACATACAATTCTAATGCATCTTTTATCTGCTTTAGCTCTACACCAAAATGAATTCCAATTGCGATACTTAAGGAAATATTGTCAAAATTGTAATCTCCTATAAGGTTTGTGTTTACATTAGTTCCCTCTACTAATACGGTTACCTTAGGTTGGGCATTTGAAAATTTAACCTTATAATCGCTTGTGTTTAGTTGTCCATAGGTATAATACTTGATGTTTTTTGGCGTATTTTCAAGTAGTATTTGTTGGTTGTCCTTAATGAAAATTGCACCTTTATTTAGATCTAAATATCTGTAAAGTTCTGTTTTAGCCCTCAAAACGCCCTCTAAAGATCCAAATCCTTCTAAGTGGGCTTTCCCAATATTTGTTACTACGCCATAGTCGGGCTCTGCAATCTTACATAAAAAATCAATTTCGCCTTCATGATTGGCTCCCATCTCTATAATTGCAAACTCGGTATTCAGTTTAATTGCGAGTAAGCTTAATGGAACTCCTATATGATTGTTAAAGTTACCTATAGTTGCTGAGCTCGTATATTTTTTTGCAAGAACTCTATGAATTAACTCTTTACTGGTTGTTTTTCCATTTGATCCGGTTATGGCAAGTACAGGGCAGGTTAATTGTTTTCTGTGGTGGTTTGCTAGATTTTGTAAGGTTTCAAGTGCATTTTCTACTAAAATGTATCTATCGTCCAAAACATATTTTTCTTCATCTACAACTGCATAAGCTGCGCCTAAGTCCAGTGCTTGTATGGCAAATTTATTTGCATTATAATTTGGCCCTTTTAAGGCGAAAAACAAACCACCTTTCTTAATAGATCTTGTGTCGATACTTATTTCTGTATGTTTTAAGAAGAGGGTATAAAGGGCTTGAATCATCGTTTCATGTATTTTTCATAAAAAAAGCCTCTCGGTAGGAGAGGCTTTTTTTTATCTTGTTATTTTTTTTGATTTCCTTTTGTTTGGTTTTAAGTTTTGAGAGCCCATTCGATCCATAACACAGCGGAACCCGATAAAGTCAGTTCCTATTTCGCTGTTCATAAATCTTTTTGCTCCTGGGTTCAACCAGTAAGATCGATCTTTCCACGAACCACCTTTGTAAACATGAACATCATCATTTACTAAAGTTGTTTTACCGTAATCGTACATTGCTGCATCACCTTGAGAATCTCCCTTAGCATAATAGATACTAGATTCTATATCTCCATCGTATCTATTAGAGTTTTTAGCTTGTTGGTAGTTTCTTCTCAGTTTATCTGCTTCAGACTCTAAGGTTTGCATTCTACCTAATGAATCTGCTTCTGTATAGTAGCCTTCTTCGTCTTTAGCTTTGTTCGTGAATACATTCCCTCTAAAAGGCATGAAATCATCTAAATTATCAGCATCGTCTCTGTACACATCTAAAACCCACTCAGCTACATTTCCACTCATGTCAAATAAGCCGTAATCGTTTGGAGGAAAAGATTTGATTTCTGTAGTTCGAGAACCTGCATCGTTTAGAGAACCTGCAATACCCATATTATCTCCATCACCTCTTTTAAAGTTTGCCAACATTTCTCCAGCAAACTTAGTTCTATTGTCTCTTAAAGAGTTTCTGTCCCATGGGTAGTATCTTCCGTCGTCAATGTTTCCTTCTATAGACATTCCTACTAAGCCCCAAGCAGCAAATTCCCATTCTGCTTCGGTTGGCAATCTAAATCCTGGCGTTAGTACACCATCTTCTTTTGATCCTCTACGTCCAACCTTGCTCTTTGGATTTCTTAAGTCTTTGTAACCGCTATTTTTTCTTACAGCTCCTGTGTATTGACCTGCTCTGTAAGTTTCGGTGTTAAAGTTATCGTCGTCAAATTGTTCTGTGTTGTGTTTTAAAGATTTAGCATCAATCAATGCCAATTCATTTACACGATCGGTTCTCCAGGCACAGTAGTCTTGTACTTGATCCCAAGAAACACCAACTACTGGATAATGACTAAAACCTGCATGTCTTAAATAATTACTTACCATTGGGTCGTTAAAGCCTAATTCGCTTCTCCAAGCATTTGTATCTGGTAATGCATTCCAGTAAACCTCAGGATAACTTTCTCCAAAAACGCGGGTTAACCAAAATAAATATTCTCTGTAGGAAACGTTGGTTACCTCGGTTTCATCCATGTAAAATGAGGAAACAGATACTTGACGTGGTTTAGCGTTTTGTTCCATCAAAACATCTTCTGCGGTTTGACCCATGATAAAGGAGCCACCTTCCACAAACACCATTCCTACTGGAAGTGCTTGTTTGTAGTTTAGTTCTGCTTCAAAACCTCCGTTAGATGAAGTATTAACTTTCCATCCAGTAGTTTGAGACATACTTTTGTACTTCCCTCCACAAGAGGTAACAATTAAAACAAGTCCTACAATAAGCAGTTTAGATAAAGAATTTGACATTTTCATAGTGTATAACGCGTTGGTGTTATTCGTACTCTAATTAGTTGACTAATTTACTTAAAATTTAGGGCACTTAATAGCTTTTAATTTTTTTCTTTTTGTTCTGCACGCTAGTTGTAATGTTACAGAAACTTCGTGCGCTCCACCTGATACTCCTGATAGTTTGGATACAGTATAATCGTAACTATATCCAAAACGGATGCCACTATTTTCGTAACCCAATACTACCAAAATTGCATCTGGATTTGAGAAGTTACTTCTGTAGTAAAGCCCGCCCGAAACACTTTCGTTTGTTAGAGACATTCCCACATTCAATTGTTCTGCTCCAGCTTGTTTAAGATACATTAGGTTAGGAGTTATAAAAGGACCATCCATTTCTATTCCCATTCTTCTACTATTTCCTACTGCAATATTAGCCCCAGTATGAAGTGTAAATCTGCTTGGTAAAAAACTTTCTTCTATGTACGAATCATCAGGTTGAGAGATGTGATGCAAAGCTAATCCAAAGAAGTATTTTTTTGTAAAAGCCATCATACCAAGAGATACATCTGCGTAACCCACATTGTCGGCTATTAGGTCAATGTTCTCTTGGGATTCGTATATGAATCCATAGTTTGGATCAATTTGATCTCCAAAAAATAGTTTTGATTTGTCTAGACTTTTTTGATGATAACTAGCTTGTATACCTGTAAGTACAGTAAATTTTCTAGATACTTGAAGTTGGTAGGAATATATAGCGTTTATTTGGGTGCTTTTAATTACGCCTTCGCCTTGCACATCATTAATTATTTGTAAACCTAAGCCACCGTTTAGAGCCTCTACGTTTTTATCTATAGAAATACTGTTTGTTACAAAGGCTCCCTTTAAACTAGGCCACTGGTTTCTATGATTTAAAGAAATACGTGGGCAGTTGGCTGAACCAGCCATTGCAGGATTTAAGTACATCGGGTTGGCGTAGAACTGCGTAAATGCAGGGTCTTGAGCCATCGCTTGAGTTGATATACCTAAACTTAAGATTGCCAATAAGGCAAATAATTTATTTCTAATCATATTACTTTTAGTTACAAGAGACAATAATACAATAATTTTTGAAATTTTAATCCTCTGTTTTGTGTCAAAAATAATTCATTTACTGTTTTGTGAAATAATTGTGCCAAATCTTACTATTTTTGACAATAGATTTATTTTTTAGCCGTTCTTGGTTTTTAGTATTAATTAATTAGTTGATGATGCGTTTTTATTTCTTATTTTATTTAGTCTTGTCAACATCTATTGGTGGTCTATTTGCTCAAAACCAAGAGTTTATAGAGTTGTCATGGTTAGGTTCTAAATCTCATTTATACAACGATAGCCTTGTAGAAACCGTTTCTTTTAAAGATGCTTTTTACTCGTTTGAAGAGCACAACTTTCCAATTTTTAAGAAAAAAATACGTCTTCCAGAAAATGTATTATCCGCCAATGTGCTTATTACATCTCTCGATAGCAGTCTTTTTTCAGCTTTAGATCTCAATCTATTAAGTTCTGACTTGCCCAATTCTCCTTTAAAATGGCGTATTTCTTACGAACGTAAGATCCCTTATCTAATTTTTGCATTCATTCCTTTAACCGCCAGCCATAAAATCACTCACTTTAGTTACACGCTTAATTTAACCTATTCAGATTTTGATATAAATGCTAAAAGAACATCAAACCAGAATTCTGTTTTAAGTCAGGGCGATTGGTTTCGTTTTAAAGTAAGCGACGACGGTCTGTATAGAATTGATAAATCTAGCTTTGATGAAATGGGTGTCTCCTTAGCCTCGATAGATCCACGTAATATCCAGATTTACGGAAATGGGGGTGCTATGCTTCCAGAGTACAATGCTGATTTTAGATACGACGATTTAGTACAAAACGCAATTTTCGTCTCTGGTGAAGAGGATGGAATTTTCGATTCGAATGACTTTGCAGTCTTTTACGCTCAAGCTCCTCATAGATGGAAATACAATAATTTAAATTCTGCTTTTGAACATGTTTTAAATATATACGATACTAATAATTACTATTACCTTCATATTGGCGACGAATATGGTAAAAGAATTCAAACTATTGAACAAGCAGAAAACCCAAACTTCGAAGTCGATTTTCATACACAAGCAACTTTTTACGAATGGGAAAATAAAAACTTACAAAGTACCGGTAGGCAATGGTTTGGCGAGTATTTTAGTTTTAACGAACAGTACAATCTTAATTTTAACTTCGATTCTAGAATAAAAACAAGTCCTATTCGAATAAAATCGAGAGCTGTAGCTCGATCTTCATCTGCTACAAGTATTTCGTGTAAGCAAAACGGATCAGAAATTCTCAACGTACCAATAGGCACCAATGTAAGCTCATCGGTTTATGTAGATGATGGTGAGGCTATTGCTGAATTTTCAAGCAATCAAGACAACATCAGTTTAAGTGTTTCTTATAATAAAAATGGAGATGCTGCTGCATTTGCCTACCTCGATTATATAGAACTAGAAGCTAAATGTGCATTAAGTTACAATGGAGGTCAGTTGCTATTTAAAGAGCCTTCTACTGTGGCCGAGAATAGAGTCTCTAAGTTTTTAATTAACTCTAATTTAAATAATTTTGTTATTTGGGAGGTAACAGACCCTACAAATAGTACTCAAATAAATCTCACGAACTACGATAGTTTTTCCATACAAACAAACCGTTTAAAGGAGTTTGTAATTCACGATTTAAACAAGTCTAGTTACAATAAGCCACTGTTTGATAAGCAAATACCTAATCAAAACTTACACGGTCAATTACCTGCAGACTTATTAATTATAACTGCCGAAGAATTTTTAGAAGCTGCAGAACGTTTAGCAGAATTTCATATTCAAGAAGATGGCATGCGAGTTAATGTTGCCACCACAGAGCAAATTTACAACGAGTTTAGCTCGGGAAAACAAGATTTAATTGCTTTAAGGTCGTATGTTAAAATGTTTTACGACAAGGCTCAAACAGAAAACGACCTTCCTGAAAACGTACTTCTTTTTGGCGATGCGAGTTACGATTACAAAGGCATAACCAATGCTAACGGACTTTACGATGATGTGAATTTCGTTCCTACTTTTCAATCAGAATATTCCTTTGCACTAGGAGCCTCTTTTTGTACCGACGATTTTATCGCTTATTTAGATACCTTGGAGGGGGCTCAAAACTCCATGAGTTCCGATGGAATGGATATAGGCGTTGGCCGTATTGTTTGCCAAACTTTAAATGAAGCACAGGCTGTAGTCGATAAAATAATCAACTACAATTCGGTAAACTCTTTTGGAGATTGGAGGTCTACAATTTGCTTTGTTGCCGACGATGTAGACGATGAAAATTGGGAGTTTAGATTGCAAGACAACATAAATCAAATTGCAAGTCATCTGGATACTACATACCACAATTATAACATCAATAAAATCTATTTAGATGCCTACCAACAAAAGTCTTCCTCAGGCGGTCAGCGCTATCCAGACGCGCGCCAAGCAATTGTAGACCAGGTAAACAAGGGCGCTTTAATGATGCATTATTACGGCCATGGAGGAGAAGTAGGCTGGGCAGAAGAGCGGGTGCTAGAATTAATAGATATTAATACTTGGGAAAACATGAACAATTTAGCTGTTTTTATAACGGCTACCTGCGAGTTTTCTAGATACGACGATGTGAAAAGAGTATCCGCCGGGGAGCAAATTTTGTTAAACCCTACCGGTGCTGGTATTGCACTGTTTACCACCACAAGAACCATTCAGGAAAACGATGCAAAAAACCTATCGCTTGCTTTTTATAAGTATGCAATTCCGGAAAGTGCCGGAGAAGTATTGAGCTTTGGCTCTATTATGAGGGCCATGAAAAACGATTTGAATACCTCAGGAATTTCGGCTACCAACAAAATGAAATTCACGCTATTGGGTGATCCTTCTTTGAAATTTCCAATTCCTCAAACAACAATAAAGATCACTGAAATAGTAGACGCATTAACACAAGAACCTATAGACTCTGTAAAAGCGCTTTCTAGAATTATTGTACGAGGCGCCGTTTTAAATCCAGATGAATCTGTTAAAACATCTTTTAATGGTATTGTTAAACCTAAAATTTACGATAAACCCACCAAGCTTCAAACCCTAAATAACGACTTCGAATTTTTAGATCCATTTTATTTTGAACTCCAACAAAGCATACTTTATGCTGGTAATGTTACAGTAGATAGTGGCTTGTTTGAATTTGAGTTTGTTGTACCAAAAGATATTTCCTATGCCTACGGTTTAGGTAAAATAGCGCTCTATGCGCAAGATAGTCTTACAGATGCTATTGGGGCAGATGCCTCGGTATTAATTGGCGGATTCGACGAAAATGCCGATTCTGATGACTTTGGTCCAGAAATTCAGCTCTTTATGAATAATAATAGTTTTAGAGTGGGAGGTATTACAAACTCGAACCCAAGCTTATTTGCCGAGGTAACAGACGATTCTGGCGTTAACACTACGGGCAATGGTATCGGACACGATATTGTCGCTATTCTGGATCAAGACAGTCAGAACTCTATTGTTTTAAACCAATACTACGAATCCAATTTAGACTCCTACCAATCCGGTGTAGTTTCTTACCCTTTTTCCGATTTAACCGAAGGATTACACACCTTAAAAATTAAAGTATGGGACGTTCATAATAATTCATCTGAAGATTTTACAGAGTTTTTAGTAGTTAAAAACGAAGGTTTAATTTTGAGTAATTTAATGAATTACCCAAATCCGTTTAACGAATATACCCGCATTCATTTTGAACACAACCAATCCTCACAAGACTTAGAAGTACGTATGGATATTTATGACTTTAATGGCCGTCGAGTTAAATCCATACAAAACACTATTTTAAATTCTTCCTACTCCAATACGGACTTTGTTTGGAACGCCGATACTGATGGCGGAAGCACTGTTGCAACGGGCGTTTATTTGTGTAAACTTACGGTACTCAACCCTTCTACTAAAAAAGAAAATACAATTAGTACACAAATGGTACTAATAAAATAAAATTAGCGTTAATAAATTCATAAATTTGTTCCGTTTTAAAACTGACCCCATGAAAAAAATTGCATGTATAGCTTTTGCAGCTGTTTTAATGAATACACAAGCCTTTGCACAAGACGATATTCCAAACTCCGATTCAGACTATTTGAATAACCTGAATACAATATCTACTTCAGTTCCATTTTTATTAATTGCTCCAGACTCTAGAGCTGGTGCAATGGGAGATGTAGGTGCTGCAACAAGTCCCGATCATAATTCTATTCATTGGAACGCATCTAAGTTGGCCTTTTTAGAGGACGATAACGGCTTTTCGGTTTCCTATACACCTTGGTTGCAAGCTTTGGTTCCCGAAATTAGTTTGAGTTACTTGTCGGGCTTTAAGCGTTTAAACAACCGAAGTACAGTTGCTGCTAGTTTACGCTATTTCTCTTTAGGCGAAATTCAATTTACCGATAATGAAGGTCAAGCTATTTCTAAATTTAGTCCCAACGAATTTGCATTAGATGGTGCTTATGCCATGAAGCTTTCTGAAAACTTTTCTTCGGGATTGGCTATGCGTTATATCTATTCAAATTTAACGGGAGGTATAAATGTGCAAGGTGGAGCTCCTACAAAACCAGGAACTTCTTTTGGAGTTGATTTGTCTTCTTATTACCAAAGTGATGAGTTTAAGGTAGAAGATAAAACAGCCTATTGGGCTGCGGGTGTAAACATTACCAATATTGGGAATAAAATCTCGTACACCGATGGAGGAGAGGAACATTTTTTGCCAACAAACGGTCGTTTAGGGGCTAGTTTTAATATGGAGTTAGACGATTACAATTCCGTTTCTTTTGCTTTTGATGTAAATAAACTACTGGTGCCAACACCGCCTGTTTATGCTCTTGATGAAGACAATCAGGAGATTAGAGATGAAAATGGAGATCGAGTGATTGAGGCTGGTCAAGATCCTAATGTTGGAACACTTCAAGGCGTTTTTCAATCTTTTAGCGATGCACCTGGAGGATTTCAGGAAGAGATAAATGAGCTGATGTATTCGGTTGGTATGGAGTACTGGTATTTAAAGCAATTTGCTTTTAGAGGTGGGTATTTTTACGAGCACGAAACAAAAGGTAACCGAAAGTATTTTACCCTTGGGGTAGGTTTACGCATGAATGTATTTTCTTTAGACATGGCCTTTTTACTGCCCGCTCAAAGAGGTACAAGAAGCCCTTTGGCCAATACCTTACGCTTTACCATGTTGTTTGATATGGCAGCCTTGTACTCTACCGATAAACAATAAAATATGAACATAAGAATAGGTTTTGGTTTTGATGTTCATCAATTGGCTGATGGAGAAGAATTTTGGCTTGGAGGTATTTTAGTGCCGCACGAAAAAGGCGCAGTAGGGCACTCCGATGCTGATGTATTAATTCACACTATTTGCGATGCTATACTGGGTGCTGCCGATTTGCGAGACATAGGTTTTCATTTTCCAGATACCGATGGCAAATACAAAGGAATAGACAGTAAGATTTTGCTTAAAGACGTAATGAAACTCATTCGGGAAAATGGTTTTGAATTGGGCAATATAGACTCTACCATTGCGCTTCAAAAACCAAAAGTAAACCCACACATACCCGAAATGAAAAAAGTACTGGCAGAGGTAATGCGTGTTTCTGCTGGCCAAGTATCTATTAAAGCAACCACCACAGAAAAATTAAGCTTTGTTGGTAGAGAAGAAGGGGTTTCTGCTTATGCAGTAGCTCTACTCCAAAAAATGGACTGATAATATTTATACTTTAAGAAGTTTAACCTACACCACTATGTGTAGGTTTTTTTGTGCTTGGTTTTTTTGCACACCGTAAACTATTCTAATGACTAAGCTTTGCCTGGCTTTATTATTTTAGCGCTTGTAAGCGTATTTCTATTATTGCTAATCAGTTTATTGACTTTTAAAGACGAGTTAAACAGCAGCCTCTTAATAGGTGTGTATACAAGCAATAGTAGATTATCTGTAATAGTTAAAATTTACAAGCACAAAAAAAAGCTTGCCTCAGTGAGGCAAGCTTTTTCTTATGTGTATCTAATCTCTTAGAAGAACAAGCTTAAGTTTACACCTAAGTTAAAGTTTGTTCCTGTAATGTCTTGATTTTGGATGAATTTATTAGCCGCATCGTATTCTTTTCTTTCTCCGTTCATAAACGTTAAGTTCATAAAAGGCTCAATAGCAAAGTGCTCTCTCCATACAATGGTATACCCTAAGCCTAAGTTAAAGTTTAAAGATTTTACAGAGTTTTCTACTACTTGTAGCGTTTCAATGTAGTCATAAATTGGTAGTCCAGTTACTGCATCAAATGCGAGTAAAGCTCCTTCTGTTCCCGGAGCAACCAATTCCCCATTTAAGGTATACATATGTACTAATTCATCTATCCCATCGAAGCTCTCAGTACTTACATTTTTACTACTTAAAGAAATTTCAGCAAATAAGTTGTTCGATACGTAGTAACGTCCAAAAACACCTATTTCAGCAGTTTGGTCGTTTAATTCGTAGTCTGTTTTGTCTACGTTGTCGTTTTGGAAATTAACCAATGCACCAATAGCAATACCATCTTGTACAAAGAAACCTACTTTAGGTGTAATGGCAAGAGTGTTTATGTTTTGCTCAGAAAATTGGCTTCCTGCACCTAGCAATACAGTACCTTTACGTGTTTGTGCATCAGATGTTAGAGTAAATGCTAATACTGCTGCAAGTGAAAGAATAATCTTTTTCATAACTTTTTGTAATTTGTTTCTTGTTATTTTCTTGTCTTTGAAAGCGTGAATTTAGTAAAAATTCCGCTATATCAAAGGATTAGTTTAGTATTGTTGTGTTTTAAGAAATAATTGTGCCATTACTTATAACTGCACAAAGAAAGTGAAAATTTATTAAAACCCTTTATGTACTTGAGTTTTACTTTCAAGTTCTTTTATAATTAACTCTTTATTGTGGCTTTTATAGTGTTTTAAAAACCTTAAATCTAAGCTAACATCACTTATAGGGTACAAGGTTGCTGTGGGTTTTTCTAAGAATTTAATGTTTTTAAGGCTATTTTCTTCTATTCTAATATCCATATTGCTGCATATAATTTTGTTTAAAGCAATATTTGCAGCAGTTTCTTCTTCCTCTATATAATAAATGCTCTCTCCGTTACCCCAAACATTTATGGTGTTTAGTGTGTTGTTTTTAAAATTAGCTTGCATGTTTATGCCACTAATTTGGTTTACCGAAACACTGTCTAGTTTCGAGGCTATAAAAGCAGTACTGTTTAAATACGCTTTTTCTAATTTGTTTTCTACAAGTAAAAGCGTAATGGTATCTGCGGTTAGTTGAAAATCCTCCAGCCACAAAACAGGTTCTGTATTTAAGTAAATTAGGCTATTTTCGGTATGGTAACTCAAGGAGTCGCATTGGCCAGTTAAAGATTCGGTTTTAAAGCTTACCGTATGGTGTGCTTTAATAAGGTTTGTGTTTTGGTTGCTTCTTAAGGTATCGGCAGTTAAATACAAGGAGTCTGAGTTAAAAGGAAGGTAAAGCAGGGTGTTGCCGTAAGAAATACTTCGTTTCATTTGGTCGCTTAAGTAGCATGTGTCTGCATACATTTTGTAGGAATCTTTCATTTGAGTTATTTCTACATGGCTACTTAAAAAAGCATTTCCTTCAAGTTGGTCAACCCAACCTTTTTGAGCTTTAATTTCAAAGTCTTCGTTTTCTATAATTCCATTAGATAAAAACGTGGCGTATTCGGTTTCTAACCAATAAAAAAGAGTGTCGGCTCTAAGTTTTTCCTTTTCATCTTCTACCAATACATCTCCGTAAAAATCAAATTTTTCTGTTTCGGAATAGTAGACTCCTTTAGAGCTAGAGAGTGATTTTTTTTTATTTGTTATAATGCCTTTTGTGTCGAAATAGCCTTCGTTTGTATTAAAGTTGAAGTTTAAGTTTTGAGTTTCGAGTTTCATTTCGTTGTGCCTAAAACGTACATTGTTTTCTATTTCGGCTAACTGTTGATTTCCGTGGTAGATCAAGTAATCTCCTTTTAAGCTTAAGGTATCGCCCTGCCAAATGTAAATATTATCAAAGGCTTCTATTCTGTTCTCTTTTGCATAGTAATATGCACTGTCGCAGTTTAAAAATCTATTTTCGTGCTTGGTTCTTACATTACCTCTAAGTAATTGGCGGTCTTCACTAACTTTTTTGTTATAGGAAATCTCATCCGCGTTAATAATTTCTATTTGCGTTTGGGCATTCGTCTTAAGGTGTAGTAAGACCAATGAGAGCGTAAGTAAATATGTAAGCTGTTTAATCATAAAAAAAGCCCCGTTTCCGGGGCTGTTTTGTTATTTGTTGTTGTGTATTGTTTGAGTTCTGTCAGGCCCTACAGAAACAATTGTAATGGGCGTTTCGAGTTCCTTTTCTAAGTACTCTACATAGTCGGTAAGCTCTATTGGTAAGTCCGACATTTCAGTTATTCCTGTTAGGTCTTCTTTCCAACACGTAAATTCCTTGTATATAGGCTCAATCTTATCGCCTTCTATATTGTACGGTAGGTAATCAATAATTTCGCCGTTGTATTTGTAATGAGTACAAACCTTAATGGTCGGAAACTCACTTAAAACATCAGCTTTCATCATCATTAATTGGGTAACTCCATTTACATTAATGGCGTATTTAAGCGCTGGTAAATCAATCCATCCACATCTTCTAGGTCTTCCAGTAGTTGCACCAAATTCATTTCCAGCTTTTTGTATCTCGGCACCCGTTTGGTCCAGTAATTCTGTGGGAAATGGGCCACTTCCAACACGGGTTAAGTAGGCTTTAAATATTCCAAATACTTCGCCTATTCTGTTAGGTGCAATACCCAAGCCTGTACAAGCTCCTGCAGCAACTGTATTAGAAGAGGTTACAAATGGGTAGGTTCCAAAATCAATATCGAGTAAAGAGCCTTGAGCTCCTTCGGCCAACACCTTTTTTCCTGCTCTACGTGCATTATCCAGGTAGTGCTCACTGTCAATAAATTCTAATTTATTTAATCTTTCAATCGCTTCAAACCATTCGGTCTCCATCGCTTCAATATCGTACTCGAAGTCGTAATGGTTGAGCAGTTGTTTGTGCTTGTTTACTAAGTTGCTGTAACGTTCATTAAAATCGGGCAATTCTATATCTCCAATTCTAAGTCCGTTTCTACCTGTTTTGTCCATGTATGTTGGCCCAATACCTTTTAAGGTCGAACCAATTTTTGCTTTTCCTTTTGCTTGTTCAGAAGCAGCGTCTAGCATCTTATGACTTGGCAAAATTAAATGAGCTTTTCTGGAGATTAACAGTTTGCCCTCAAAGTTTACATTTAGTTTCTCTAATCCTTCCAATTCTTTTTTAAAGATAACCGGATCTATAACAACACCATTACCAATAACATTAAGTGCCGTAGGATGAAATATACCCGATGGTATGGTATGAAGAACGTGTTTTATTCCGTCAAACTCTAAGGTGTGCCCAGCATTTGGACCTCCTTGGAATCGTGCAATAATGTCGTAGTTTGAAGTAAGTACATCAACTATTTTTCCTTTTCCTTCGTCTCCCCATTGGAGACCTAAGAGAACATCTACTGCCATTTTTTTTTGCTTAGGGTGTTTGTTTTAAGGTACATTCTTTACATGTACCGTACATGTTTAATGCATGGTGAACTACTTTAAAGCCCAAGGCTTCTTCAACTGCATTTGTAATGTTTTGTATTCTCGGATCACAGAATTCTAATACTTTCCTACATTCGGTACACACCAGGTGGTCGTGTTGTTTGTTGGTAAAACTCTTTTCGTATTGAGATTGATTCTCACCGAATTGATGTTTGCGAACCAAATTACAATCCAACAACAATTCAATCGTATTGTAAAGGGTTGCTCTACTTACTCGATAGTTTTGGTTTTTCATTTTGATGTAGAGTGTCTCTATGTCGAAATGATCGTTGTAATCGTAAATTTCTTTGAGTATTGCGAAACGCTCGGGAGTTTTTCGTTGCCCGTTTTGACCTAGGTAGGTAGTAAATACCTGTTTTACTTGCTCTTGTATTTTCTTGCTCATTGTGTTAAATGGGAGTCAGAAACAAGCCGTAAAACTAAGCATTAATTTCTAATTCGACTTAGTTATTACTTACTTTTAAATCTTCGTTTTACAGAGCTTATTCCCTCTGCTTTTTTTAAGGTTTCCATTACAGATGTTAAACTGTTTTTATCTTGTATTACCACTGTTATAAGTCCATCAAAAACACCATCTACACTACTAATATTTATAGATTGGATGTTTATTTTTAAGTTGTTAGACAGTATTTGGGTAACCTCATTTATTAATCCAACTCGATCAATTCCTTTGATGTTTAGCATGGCGATGGATTCTTTATTGCTGCTGTCTATCCATTTTGCTTCCAAAATTCTATAAGCAAAGTTAGACTGCAGTCTTACTGCATTAGGACAGTCGAGACGGTGAATCTTAATTCCTTCGCGAATGGTAGTAAACCCGAAGACTTGGTCGCCAGGAATTGGAGTGCAGCATTTTGCATAAGAGAATTCTAACTTTTCATCGGTCGAGCCAAAAACCAATGTGTCGTATTTAATTTCTTCTTTTTGTTCGGTTGGCTTCGATGGTTTTCGGTAAATTTTACTCTTTAAGTATTGATACCAACTGTTTTTGTTTACAACAAATTCTTTTAATTTAGTATTGGTGAGTTCTCCCGTTCCTACCGCAAAAAATAAATCTAAACTCGATTTAAACTTAAAATAGATGCACAGTTCATTTATGCTAGTGTCCGTAAAATTTTGCTTTAGGTTTTTTAATTTCCTTTCAAGAATTTCTTTTCCATCGGCAGCTATTGCTTTTTTCTCTTCTTTTAAAGATCCATTTATTTTGTTTTTTGCTTTGGCTGTAATAACAAAATTGAGCCAAGCTTTTTTTGGTTTTTGGTTTTTTGAGCTAATAACCTCAACTTGGTCTCCACTTTTTAATTTATGACTCAAGGGTACTAATCTTCCGTTTACTTTGCAGCCCAAGCAAGTTTCTCCAATTTGGGTGTGTATATCGAAAGCAAAATCTAATACTGAGGCTCCTTTCGGTAGGGTTCTTAAATCTCCATTTGGTGTAAAAACAAATATTTCTTTTGAGAATAAATTAAGCTTAAATTCTTCTAAAAAGTCTACTGCATTAGATTCTGGATTTTCTAAAAGCTCTCTAATTTGCGTTATCCAATCGTCTAAATTACCCTCTTTTACTTTTCCTTCTTGTTTGTATTTCCAGTGGGCTGCATATCCTTTTTCAGCCAGCTCGTCCATGCGTTTGGTTCTTATTTGAACTTCCACCCATTTACCTTTAGGTCCCATAGCTGTGGTGTGTAAAGATTCGTATCCATTTGCTTTTGGAGTAGAAATCCAATCTCTCAAACGATCGGGGTTTGGACGGTAATGATCTGTAATTAGAGAGTATGCTTTCCAGCAATCAGATTTTTCATCATTTATAGTAGAATCCAGAATGATGCGTATGGCAAATTTATCGTAAACCTCTTCAAAGGAAACGCCTTGACTTTTCATTTTCTTTCGAATAGAGAAAATGGATTTTGGCCTTCCTTTTATACTAAACGAAAGACCATTTTCTTTTAAAGTAGCTTTTAGCGGTTTTGTAAAGCGATTAATGTATTGAATACGTGCATTCTTAGTTTCGTTTAATTGCCGTGCTATGTCTCTGTAAAAATCCGGTTCAGTGTATTTTAAGCCCAAATCTTCTAATTCAGATTTTATAGAGTAAAGCCCAAGTCTGTGCGCCAATGGCGCATAAATATAGAGTGTTTCAGAACCAATTTTTTGTTGCTTATGCCTTGCCATAGAGTCCAAAGTTTGCATGTTATGCAAACGATCGGCAAGTTTTATTAAAATTACGCGCACATCGTCAGAAAGGGTAAGTAACATTTTCCTGAAGTTTTCTGCCTGAAGAGAAATATCTTGGTCTGCTAGTCCAGAAATTTTAGTTAAACCATCAATGATTTGTCTAACCTTAGGATTAAACATTTTTTCAATATCCTCCAGCGTATAGTCTGTATCCTCAACTACATCGTGAAGCAAAGCACAGGCAATAGAAGTAGCGCCTAAACCAATGTCTTTTGCCACTATTTGAGCTACAGCTATGGGATGAAAAATATAAGGCTCTCCACTTTTTCGTCTAACTCCATTGTGCGCCTTTACCGCTAAGTTAAATGCCTTCCGAATTAATTTCTTACTGTCTCGAGTAATGTCGCTATTGCACGTGCGTAAAAGTGTTTTGTAGCGCTTTACTATTTCTTTGTTTTCTGCCTCAATATCTACTTCCGTCATACTTAACTATTGTTTTTATAAACCTATGAAAATTGTAGACATTAAAAAAGCCATGAAGCGTATTTCATGGCTTTTTTATTTTTTGGTCTGTTTGTTTAGAACAAGTTAAAAGTAATACGTTTAAACTGTACTATTTTCCACAATGCTGTTTAGTCTTTAGCAGGGAGTATTTTAGTTTTCACCTCTCCAAAACCAAGCCTGTAATGCTCGTTTTTACAGTGCGCTTTCATTAGTACAGTGTCGTTATCTTGTATAAATTTACGGCTCGTACCGTCTGGCATTGTCATCGGTTTTGTTCCTTTCCAGGAGAGCTCTAGCATAGAACCATAAGCATCTGGGCTGTTTCCAGAAATTGTTCCGGAGGCCATCATGTCTCCCGCATTAATATTGCAACCATTTATGGTATGGTGCGCCAATTGCTGATTCATGTTCCAATACATATACTTATAATTAGAGCGAGAAATTGTATGCGGGTCAAAGTGATCTGATGCAATTTGAACCTCTAAATTTATGTCGATATTTTTATCCCCTTCAAATTCTAAGTAAGGAAGAATTTTTGGTTCTTGTTTTTCGCCTGCTACTCTAAAGGGAGTTAAGGCATCTAGAGTTACAATCCATGGTGAAATTGATGAACCGAAGTTTTTACCTAAAAAGGGTCCTAAAGGAACGTATTCCCATTTTTGTATGTCTCTTGCAGACCAGTCGTTAAACAAACACATGCCAAAAATATAATCGTCGGCTTCGGTAGTAGAAATACTTTCGCCCATTTCTTTTCCTTGTCCTGTAACAAAAGCCATCTCCAACTCAAAGTCCATCAATTTACATGGGCCAAAAACCGGAACTGTTGCATCTAAAGGTAATTGCTGACCTTTGGGGCGGTGTATGTTTGTACCAGATAAAACAATAGATGAAGCTCTACCATGGTAGCCAACGGGGATGTGAAGCCAGTTGGGTAAAAGTGCATTGTTTGGATCGCGAAACATACAACCTACATTAAATGCATGTTGTCTACTCGAGTAGAAATCGGTATAATCTCCAACCCGAACGGGCATGAGCATTTTTACCGCACTCATATTCAATAAAACCATCGTTTTATGCGCTTCTTTCATCTCTGTATTTACATCAAAAACTTCTGAAATTCGATCTCTAACAGCGCGCCAAATACTTTTGTTACGTTTTAAAAATAAATTTAGATTTTCTTGATCAAAAACATCATTACTTAAATCAATATCCTTAAAATAATTTAAAGTATGCATTGCATTTAAATCAATCGCGGTATCGCCAATACGCGTACCAACGCATACTTTGTCGTCTGTTTTTTTGAATACACCAAAAGGGATGTTTTGTATTGGGAAATCGGAGTCTTTTGAGACTTCAATCCATGATTTTCTATTTGGATCGTTTGCTTTTATCATCTTCATTAAATTTTACACAAAAATAAGGATTATATTTGCATTCGAAATCAACTACACAAAATTAATATCCTTAAAGAAAAAGATGAAAAGAGATCAGCAAATTTTCGACTTAATTCAAGAAGAGCACGAACGTCAAGTATACGGCATCGAACTAATTGCTTCTGAAAACTTCGTAAGCGACCAAGTAATGGAAGCTACCGGATCTTGTTTAACGAATAAGTATGCCGAAGGATATCCTCAAAAAAGATATTATGGAGGTTGTGAGGTTGTTGATCAGGTAGAACAATTAGCAATAGATAGAGCCAAGGTTTTATTTGGTGTGGAATACGCAAATGTTCAACCTCATTCTGGCTCTCAGGCAAATGCAGCTGTTTTTCAGGCTTGCTTAAAAGTAGGCGATAAAATTTTAGGTTTCGACCTTTCGCACGGCGGTCATTTAACGCACGGATCTCCGGTAAATTTTTCTGGTAAGCTTTACAAAACCTCTTTTTACGGAGTAGAAAGAGAAACAGGAAGAGTTGACATGGATAAAGTAGAGGAAATAGCCTTGAAAGAACTCCCAAAACTAATTATTTGTGGTGCTTCTGCTTATTCTAGAGATTGGGACTATGCTCGTTTTAGAGAAATTGCAGATAAGGTTGGCGCACTTTTATTGGCAGATATATCTCATCCAGCCGGTTTAATAGCCAAAGGTGTTTTAAACGATCCGGTAGGACATTGTCATATTTTAACTACTACTACACATAAAACCTTAAGAGGACCTCGTGGAGGAATGATTATGGTTCCGAAAGATTTTGAAAATCCATGGGGCTTAACCACACCTAAAGGCAAGGTAAGAATGATGTCAGCCTTGTTAAATTCCTCCGTATTTCCGGGCATGCAAGGCGGTCCATTAGAGCATGTAATTGCAGCTAAAGCTATTGCTTTTAGCGAAGCACTTACCGATGAGTATTTCGAATACATTATTCAAACCAAGAAAAATGCTTCTGCTATGGCAGATGCCTTTATAGCTAAAGGCTACGATGTTGTTTCTGGCGGAACCGATAATCATTGCATGCTAATCGATCTTAGATCTAAAAATATTACTGGGAAAGATGCTGAGAATGCACTTGTAAAGGCTCACATAACCGTAAACAAGAATATGGTGCCATTTGACCATCAATCTCCTTTTATAACCTCTGGAATTAGACTGGGTACTCCGGCATTAACCTCTAGAGGCTTAAATGAAGCTCATATGGTTCAAATTGTAGCTTTTATGGATCGAGTAATTACAAATTTCGAAAACGAAGAAATACTTGAGAGCATAGGTGAAGAGGTGAACGATATGATGGCTGAATTCCCGATCTTTGCTTCCTAATTCACAATATTCTGGTTCAAAAAAGAGGTCGGATACGACCTCTTTTTTGGCTTAAAGAGTTTTTAAGCCCAACTACTTTTAAGTTTTTCACCACTTATTAGTTTATGAAAGCATTGTTTGCACAGTTTTTGTTAATTATAGTTTTTAATTTTATTTGGCCCCCAAAATAAATTTAGTATGCGATTGTTTAGGTTTTTTTTAGCAGCTTTTTCATTTATTCCTTTGCTTGTAAATGCTACACATCTTATAGGTGGCGAAGTGGTTTACACCTGTCTTGGTGCGAATCTATATGAAATTAAAGTGATTATTTACCGAGATTGTGGTCCTACAAACACCAACGGTACTGGTTTTGACGGCAATGGTGTGATCTCCATTTACGACATGAACGATAATCTTGTATCTCAACCCAATCATGGTTTTGTAGTTCAGGAATTTGTAGTAGATGAGTTTACAGACGAATGCTTAACCTTACCGCCGGAACTATGTGTAGAAAAAGGAACATATACGGTGCAAGCCACTTTGCCAAACAATGGACAAGGTTACCAAGTAGTTTATCAAAGATGTTGTAGAAACGAACAAGTCATCAATATTGTAGATCCAGAAGACTTAGGTTCTTCTTTAGTAGCTTATATTCCACCAATTTCTGGGGATGCTTGCAACAACTCGCCATCTTTCGATAGTTTTCCACCCTTAGCGCTCTGCTTAGGTTCAAATGTAGAAGTGAGCCAGTCAGCTACTGATGTTGATGGAGACTCTTTGACTTACTCTCTTACAGCCCCATTTCACGGTTCAAACGATATAGACCCTTTAGCGACTTATCCACCACCTTACGCTCAAGTAGCCTGGGCAACAGGGTATTCGGATGCTTATCCGATGGATTCTAATCCTGTATTGGATATTGATCCAGTGTCCGGTTTAATTACCGGAACACCAACGCAAGAAGGTTTTTATGTAATTGGAATAAAAGTAGAAGAATACAGAAACGGAGTTTACATAGGCGAAATTTTACGAGACTTTAGATTTTTAGTAGTTGATTGCGAAATTGCAACTGCAGCTGTTCCTATTGCAGATGTTTATTGCGATGGTTTGGATGTTGTTTTCGAAAATCAAAGTTTAAACGCATTTCAATATTTTTGGGACTTTGGAGATTTAACTACCGAAGCCGATATTTCTACCGACAATTCGCCAATTTATGTATACCCAGATAGTGGAACCTATAGCGTTACTTTAATCGCGAATCCAGGATCGTTTTGTACCGACACCTCTGTTGTCAGTTTCTCCTTATATCCAAATGTTTTCCCCTATTTCTCTCTTCCTCCAACCGATTGCGAGGAAAATGCGCTTTACGATTTTGAAGGCAGCGGAATAATACCAGACGACGGAACATTTTTATGGGACTTTGGCCCCAATTCGGTCAACCAGTTCTCTAGCGAGCTTTCTCCACAAAATGTCAATTTCACTACAGATGGTGCGCAGCAAGTATCTTTTACAGTATCCTATTTAGATTGCGAAGAAACTTTCGAACAAACACTACAAACTTCAGGAAACGACTTAATTTCAATCTCTTCAACTGCGTATCAATTATGCCAACCCCAACTTGTTACGTTTACGGCAAACAGTGCAGCCTCTGCACCTTTAATCTACGACTGGAATTTAGGGAATGGTGAAAGCTCGGAAACAGTCAATCCAGTTGTTTCTTATGAGCCTGGTGCATACGATGTTAGTCTAACTGTTTTAAATACAATAACTGGTTGCGAGAGTGTTTTATCGGAAGAGGCTTGGATAACAGTTTACCCCCAGCCAACAGCATTTTTTGAATCGAGTGTTCTTATGGGATGCGAACCTTTAGAGGTTAGTTTTGAAAGCTTTAGCCAAGATGTTGATGATTTTGAGTGGACTGTTAATGGAGCTGTAGTAGGCTCAAACGAAAATTTGAATTACACCTTTAATCAGGGTAATTACGAGATTGTCTTAGAGGTTTCTAACGATTATTTTTGCAGTCAAGAAAATGCTACCTCAGTTCAAATTTCCGCATTAGCAGTAGTGGATGCCGATTTTGAACTAAATTACGAATGCAATGAGGATTTAGAAATTACGATATCCGATAACTCTGACTCGTTCACAGACTTAGTATGGGATTTTGGCGATGGGGTGGAGCTATCTGGTACCCAAAATTCTTATCAGTACAACCAAGAAGGAGAATACACCATTACGCTTACAGCAACAAATCCAAACTCATGCAATGCAAGTAATACTTTTACATCTTCAATTTCAGTTCCTCAACCTCCAGAAGCTGAGTACGCTACACTTCCGGTTGCAGACTGCGAAGCAGGTATTGTACAATTTCAAAACCTAAGCTTTGTATCTTCATTTGATCAAGTACTTAGTTGGGATTGGAGTTTCGGAGACGGAGCGAGTGCACAGAGTTTTTCGCCCGATCACGTATACACAGATGAAGGTCTATTTTACGTGAGTTTAAATTTAGAAACCGAATTGGGTTGTAGTGAAAGTTTTGGTGAGAATATTGCTGTTGGTTTTCTTCAGAAACCTATACCATTATTTACGTATACAATAGATTCGTGCACGCTCGAAGCTACGTTCTTAAATCAATCAGAAGTAGCAGACACCTATTTATGGAATTTAAACGGAGAGGAATCTATTGAAGAAAACCCTGTGATGTTAGTTGAGGTTGGCCAGGAGTTCACAATTAGTCTTATTGCAAGCAATCAGTTTTGTTCGGATGAAATCGTGCAAGAAATTGATTATAATGCCGAAGTTTTTTATCAAAATGTATACATTCCAAATGTAATAACTCCCAATGGTGATAAAGAAAATGATGAAATGCTTATTTCTGGTTTAAACGAATGCGAGCCGGCAAGCTTAAAGATTTATAACAGATGGGGAGATGAGGTTTATTATACTTTAAAACCAAAAAACGAACCCTGGACAGGCTTAAATTATTCAAACCAAGTTGTTGAAGGAGTCTACTTTTATATGCTCGAATTAAAATACCTGAGCATAAGCGGTAATGTCACCATATTTAGATAAAACACCCAACGCATTTAGCACTTTCCACATTTAAATTTTAATAGTAGAATTTAATTTTCAACTCTTAGATGAATAACTATCTTTGTGGCTCTAAAATTTTAGCTATGAAGTGTGGAATTGTAGGATTGCCTAACGTTGGTAAATCAACTTTATTTAACTGCTTGTCTAATGCAAAAGCATTAGCAGCAAATTATCCTTTTGCTACTATTGAGCCCAATGTTGGAGTAATTCCAGTGCCAGACGACAGAATGGCAAAATTGGAAGAGCTGGTTAAACCAGAAAAAATGCACCAAGCAATTGTAGAAATTGTAGACATCGCAGGTTTAGTTCGCGGTGCGAGTAAAGGAGAAGGTTTAGGGAATAAATTCTTAGCTAATATTAGAGAAACTCAAGCCATAATTCATGTGCTTCGTTGCTTTGATGATGATAACATCACCCACGTGGACGAGTCTATAAATCCTGTTCGTGATAAGGAAACCATCGACATAGAATTGCAAATAAAGGATTTAGAATCGGTAGACAAGAAGATAGAAACTACCAAGAAAAAAACCAGAACTGGAGACAAAGAAGCGGCCAAACATCTACTTATTCTAGAAAAATATAAAACTCATTTCGAATCCGGACTTTCGGCACGATCAATTGATTTAACTGATAAAGAAAAGGAAGTAGTAGAAGACTTAATGCTTCTAACAGATAAACCTATACTATACATTTGCAACGTAAACGAAAACGATGCAAACAGTGGAAACGCATACGTAGAATCTGTTCGAGAAGCCATTAAAGACGAAGATTCCGAAATGCTAATTATCGCAGCAGGTATGGAAGCCGACATTATGGAGCTAGAAACTTTTGAGGAAAGACAAGAGTTTTTAACCGACATGGGTCTTGATGAGCCAGGAGTTAAAAAAGTTATTCGTACAGCCTATTCTTTATTGAACTTACAAACGTACTTTACTGCTGGAGTAAAAGAGGTGAGAGCCTGGACTATTAAAGAAGGTTTTACGGCACCACAAGCTGCTGGAGTTATTCACACAGATTTTGAAAAAGGTTTTATTAGAGCCGAAGTTATTAAATATGCCGATTACGTCTCTTTAGGTTCCGAATTAGCCTGTAAAGAAGCAGGCAAACTCTCAGTAGAAGGTAAAGAATACATAGTTCAAGACGGAGACATTATGCACTTCCGTTTTAATGTGTAATTGTTCATAAAATTGTTTAGAGAAATCGTATGATAAAGCGATGCATTCTTATAAAATAAGTATTTTTAGAAAGTAGTATGGTTTGTCTGTACTACTTTCTTTTTTATAACAGAATAAAATTATAATGGCAGAGAATCAATACACAGAGGACAGCATAAAGTCGCTAGACTGGAAAGAGCATATTCGATTGCGCCCTGGAATGTATATTGGTAAACTCGGTGATGGAACCTCTCACGACGACGGAATTTACATTCTTCTAAAAGAAGTAGCTGACAATTGCATAGACGAATATGTAATGGGGCACGGAAAGAACATCGAAGTTAGTGTGCGAGGTAAAAAAGTTACCATTCGCGATTATGGAAGAGGTATTCCTTTAGGAAAGGTAATCGATTGTGTATCAAAAATCAATACCGGAGGAAAATACGATTCCAAAGCCTTTAAAAAATCCATTGGCTTAAATGGAGTTGGAACAAAAGCTGTTAATGCTTTGTCTGATTATTTTAGAGTACAATCTGTTCGCGATGGAAAAACTAAAGTTGTTGAGTTTCAGAAAGGGGAAATTTCTTTAGACGAAGAAATACAAGAATCCTCTGTGCGCAAAGGAACAAGAGTTTCCTTTATTCCAGATGAAAGTATTTTTGGTAATTTTCGTTACGTAAACGAATACGTCGAAAAAATGATGTGGCATTACGCTTACTTAAACAATGGACTTACCATGGTTTACAACGGCGAAAAATTCCACTCAGAAAATGGACTTTTCGATTTGCTTAACAACGAAATTGAAAAAGGAACAAGCCATTACCCCATAATTCATTTAAAAGGAGACGATATTGAAATTGCCATGACGCACATGCGCAATCAGTATGGCGAATCGTACCATTCTTTTGTAAATGGTCAAAACACAACCATGGGGGGCACGCATCAAGCCGCCTTTAGAGAAGCTGTTGTTAAAACCATTCGCGAATATTACGGCAAAAACTACGAAGCATCAGATATTAGACAATCGATAAATGCTGCCATTAGTATAAAAGTAATCGAACCGGTTTTTGAATCGCAAACAAAAACAAAACTAGGTTCGGCAGACATGGGGCCAGACCTCCCTACCGTAAGAACCTTTATTAACGACTTTGTGAAAAGTCAGCTCGATAATTACTTGCACAAAAATCCTGAAGTTGCAGATGCATTTCAAAAGAAAATTTTACTTGCAGAGCGAGAGCGTAAAGATTTAGCCGGCATTAAAAAACTGAGTAGAGAAAGAGCGAAAAAATCAAACCTACACAACAAAAAATTACGCGATTGTAGAGTACATTACAACGAAGTAAAAAAAGAGCGGCACCTAGAATCTACATTATTTATAACCGAGGGAGACTCTGCGAGTGGATCCATAACCAAATCGAGAGATGTAAACACTCAAGCCGTTTTTAGTTTAAAAGGAAAACCGTTAAACTCCTACGGACTCACAAAAAAAATTGTTTACGAAAACGAGGAATTCAATTTAGTTCAAGCTGCTTTAAACATAGAAAATGGTATAGAAGAACTCCGTTACAATAACGTCGTAATTGCTACAGATGCCGATGTAGACGGAATGCATATACGCTTATTGTTAATCACGTTTTTCTTGCAGTTTTTTCCAGAACTTATTCGCGAGGGACATCTGTTTATTCTTCAAACCCCATTATTTAGAGTTCGAAACAAAAAAGAAACCATCTACTGTTACAATCAAGAAGAAAAATTGACAGCAATGGAAAAACTAAAAGGGAAACTCGAAATTACACGCTTTAAAGGTTTAGGTGAGATTTCTCCTAACGAGTTTAAAGGGTTTATTGGAGAAGACATTCGTTTAGAACCGGTTATGATTGGGAAAGAACAAACCATTGCCGAAATGTTGAAATTCTACATGGGAAAAAACACCCCCGATCGCCAGCAGTTTATTATAGACAACCTTCGTGTTGAAAAAGGAGTAGAATAGCTATGAGTGAAGACATCGAATATTCTGAAAACAACTTCAATGAAGAAGAGCAAGAAGTAGGATCAGTAATCCAGGTAGACGGTATGTACGAAAGCTGGTTTTTAGACTACGCTTCTTATGTTATACTAGAAAGAGCCGTTCCTGATATACACGATGGGCTTAAGCCAGTACAGCGTCGAATTCTCCATTCTTTAAAAGAAATGGACGACGGTCGTTACAATAAAGTAGCAAATGTGATTGGAAATACCATGAAATATCATCCTCATGGAGATGCTTCTATTGGAGATGCCTTAGTAAACATGGGACAAAAAGATTTGCTCATAGATATGCAGGGAAATTGGGGTAATATTCTCACGGGAGATCGAGCTGCAGCGCCTCGTTATATTGAATCTCGCTTGTCTAAATTTGCTTTAGAAGTTGTATTTAATTCAAAAATAACGGAGTGGATACCCACTTACGATGGACGTACTAAAGAGCCCGTTACACTCCCCGTAAAATTCCCCTTATTACTAGCGCAAGGCGTAGAAGGAATTGCCGTTGGATTGTCAACCAAAATTATGCCGCATAATTTTGTAGAACTTATAGATGCATCCATCTCAATATTAAGAGGAAAAGGCGTAAAAGTTTACCCAGATTTCCCGACAGGAGGTATTGCCGATTTTTCTCAGTATAACGATGGACATAGAGGAGGGAAAATAAAAGTGCGTGCTCGAATCGAGCAAGTAGATGCAAAATTATTAAAAGTAACAGAACTTCCATTTGCTACAACCACATCCACTTTAATAGACTCTGTTATTAAGGCGAATGATAAAGGCAAAATAAAAATTAAAAAAATTGAAGACAATACAGCTGAGTTTGTTGAGATCCTAATACATCTTCCAGCGGGAGTTTCTCCAGATAAAACAATTGATGCTCTTTATGCCTTCTCCGATTGTGAGATCTCTATCTCGCCAAATGCTTGCATTATTAAAAATGACAAACCCTACTTTTTAACCGTATCGGATATTCTAAAGCAGTCTACGGCACATTCTTTAGAACTACTAAAAGCAGAACTAGAAATACTACTGGCAGAACAACAAGCCTTATGGCACTTCGCTTCCTTGGAACGTATTTTTATAGAGAATAAAATTTATAGAGATATAGAAGATTGTGAAACATGGGACGCAGTAATACAAGCCATCAGAAAAGGACTTGAACCGCACACCAAACATTTAAAAGAACCGGTAACCGAGGAAGACATCCTTCGTCTGACCGAGATAAAAATCAAACGTATTTCCAAATTTGATTTAGACAAAGCGAATGAACATCTAAAGAAAATTGAAGAAGCTATTGCCGAACTTAAAAACAAGCTGGCCAATTTAATAGATTATGCAGTAGATTACTTTAAAGGATTAAAAAAGAAATACAAAGAAGGCAGAGCTCGCAAAACAGAAATCAGAACCTTTGAAACAATTATTGCATCCAAGGTAGCCATCAGAAATCAAAAACTCTACCTCAATAAAGAGGAAGGATTTATTGGTACCTCACTTCGTAAAGATGAATTTGTTTGCGATTGCTCCGATATAGACGATGTAATCATTTTTAGAAACGATGGCAAAATGATGATTACCCGTGTTTCTGCAAAAACCTTCATTGGTAAAGGAGTTATTCATCTGGCATTATTTAAAAAGAAAGACGTTCGAACCATTTATAATTTAATTTACAGAGACGGAAAACAAGGGAACACTTACATGAAACGTTTTCCTGTAAAGAGCATAACCCGAGACAAAGAATACGACTTAACTGCAGGAAATAAAGGTTCTAAGATGTACCATTTTTCAGCCAACCCAAATGGAGAAGCCGAAGTTGTTACCGTGGCATTAAAAGCCCAAGTAAAAACACGAAAATTAAAGTTTGATCTCGATTTTGCAGAATTAGCTATTAAAGGAAGAAGTTCTAAAGGGAATATAGTATCCAAGTATCCTGTAAGCAAGATAGAAATAAAATCTAAAGGCGTTTCTACCTTAGCCGCTCAAAAAATATGGTTCGACGATACTGTTCAACGTTTAAATATTGATGGTAGAGGTCAACTCTTAGGTGAGTTTGCTGGAGATGACAAAATATTAGCCGTTTCTCAAACTGGAGAATACCAATTATTAAGCTATGATTTAACAACACATTTCCCATCAGACCTTATAATACTCGAAAAATTTTGTCCCGAAAAGCCCTTAAGTGCAATCTATTGGGATGCCTCAAAAGAAAAGTATTTCGTAAAACGTTTTTTGGTGGAAACTTCCGATAAAAAAGTCTGCTTTATTTCAGATTCAGAAGGCTCTTATTTAGAAGTAATATCAACAGATTACTACCCAATGGCAGAAATCGAATTTACAAAAGAACGCAACAAAGATCAACGTTCCAATGAGCAGCTTAATCTAGAAAACTTTATATCCGTAAAAGGATTGAAAGCTTTAGGAAATACTTTAACCACTTATAAGGTTAAAGCTATCAATTTATTGAAACCCTTAGATCCGCCCACTTCCAACGAAATTAAAGAAAAACCTGACGATGATGAGGACGATACTGACGAGCAATCTCAAATTATATTAGAGTTCTAAAACAAGAAAACCAACTTGAGTCGGTTTTCTTGTTTTCTGCATCTTTATTGTTAACAAAGAATTCCAGAATAGATTAATTAACTACTAATACAGCCCTTATAAATAACCCTCATGAAAAGAAATTTATTTTATTGCTTAACCATCTTATTAGGCTTTACCGCTCATGCTCAAGAGAGTTTGAATCTAAACTTTTTATCAAGCTTAGATTACGACTACGACCTAAGTGATGTTTGGGGATACGCTACCTCCGATGGAGAATACGCTCTAGTTGGCGCATACAATGGAATATCTGTTGTTGATGTAACGAATGCTACAAGCCCAAATGAATTGGCTTTCTTTTCTGGACCAGAATCTATTTGGAGAGATTTAAAAACTTGGGACAATTACCTGTACTGTATTAATGAAACCGGCGCTGGTTTACAAATAGTAAACCTCTCTGAGGTAATCTCCAATGCTGTTAATCCAACTTATATAGAAAACACAAATTTAGGCTTTACAACAGCCCACAACATTTTTATAGATAAAAGTGGCATTCTGTATGTTTTTGGATCCAACTTTGGTGTTGGAGGATGTATTATGTTCGACTTAAATAATAACCCAGAGAACCCAGGATTTTTAGGTATTTTCAACGATTATTATTTTCACGATGGCATGGTAAGAGGCGACACTCTATGGGGAGGAGCCATCAACAATGGCGTTTTTTCTGCCATAGATGTTTCCGATAAGTCAAACCCAATTATTATTGGATCGCATCCAACTCCAAATACATTTTCTCACAATTGTTGGATTTCCGACGATGGAAATAGTTTGTTTACTACGGATGAAGTTAGTGGCGCTTATGTTGCGGCTTACGATGTTTCAGACCTTTCAAACATCGAAGAATTAGACAGAATCCAGGCTTGGAGTGGATCCTCAGATGTTATTCCACACAATACACATGTAAACGGCGATTTTATAGTTACCTCTTATTATACTGATGGAGTTTCTGTAGTAGATGTAAGCAATCCAAGCAATTTAGTAGAGGTTGCATTTTACGACACTTCAGACGACTACGACGGAAATGGATTTAATGGAGCTTGGGGAGCCTATCCTTGGTTGCCTTCCGGTAACATATTGGTAACCGACATCGAAAATGGTTTGTTTGTATTAGAACCAAAGTATACCAATGCTAGCTTCGTTAGCGGAGTAGTTACAGACGATAATGACATGCCTATAAGTAATGTACTCATTCAAATTGAAGGTACTAATTATGAAACCACCACCTCATTAGATGGATCCTATGCAACTGGAGTCGCTGATGAAGGAACCTATACACTAACTTTTAGTGCTCCTGGTTACCAAGATCAATCTATTGAAGTGAATTTATCTTCTTTGCAAAGTTCAGACTTTTCTATTCAGTTAATACCTTTGTTTGATACCATGGCTGTTCAGATTTCGGTGGTAGATGCCCTTAGTTTTGTTGGCGTGGCATCTGCTTTCGTTACTGTATACAATAATGATTTTGAGTACAATTGGACCTCTAACCAAGATGGATCTGTAGCCGGGTCATTATTTCCAGGAACATACTCTGTATCTGTCGGTGTTTGGGGCTTTCAAACAGTCTGCTCTCAAATTACCGTAGAGGCATCTTCTATTGACTTCTCTTTTGAACTCGAAAAAGGCTACTCAGACGATTTCTCCATCGATTTAGGATGGACAGTAGAAAATGAAGCCAGTCTTAGCGCTGGAGCATGGGAGCGTGGCCAACCAAACGGAACAGAGTATCAAGGCCAAGCTATGAATCCAAACTCCGATGCCTCTGGCGACTGTGGTTCTCAGGCTTTTATTACAGGAAATGCAAGTAACGCAACTGCTGGTCAAGCAGATGTTGATGATGGACGAACCACTTTGTTCGCTCCTTTAATGGATCTAAGTTTTTACCAGTCCGTTTCTTTTTCTTACAGTACCTGGTTTCAAAATGCTGGAGGACAAGGATCAGCTCCTAACGATTCATTACTTATCCTATTGAACAACGGCATAGAAACAATCCTATTAGATTTCAGAGTCGCTTCTACAGCATCTGCAAATTGGCAAAACACACAAGTAGATGTACCTACTAACTTTGAGCTTACACAAAACATGCAGCTTCTTGTTACAACAATGGATTATGATGGCACAGGTCATTTAGTTGAAGCTGGGTTTGACAAATTTTCAGTTTCTGGGCTACTATCTACATTTGAGCAAAGCAAAGAGCCTTTATCAGTTTACCCCAATCCATCCTTCAATGGTTTCTTAATTCTAAATGCTATGGACAACGACTCCAAACTACTAATTTCTGATGTTTCAGGAAAATTGATTTCTACAGTTGAGCTTTCAAAAGGCGAAAATTCAAACGATTTATCTTATTTAGCTAAAGGCACCTACTTAATAGAACTACGTAGCTCGAATGAATCTCTGACTACTTTATGGATTAGGGACTAATATTTTTTTATTTAAACACAGTAAAAGCCACCCATAGGGTGGTTTTTTTGTTGATTAAAAGTATAAATAAACCAGCTAAGTAGTTGATAATGTAACGGATTAAAACAGGGTAAAAAAAAGAATAAAAAGAAAGCCCTAATTAGTGATTGAGTGAACATACTTATTCTATATTTGCCACCGCTTCAAACAAGAATCGAAACGTTCCTTAAAAAGT
>Ga0209533_1000233_pt1 | contig 53746 bp, 54 predicted proteins | sample COG_04_FD_184748 | JGI IMG/M metagenome (GOLD analysis project Ga0209533, IMG submission 184748) | Pelagic Microbial community sample from North Sea - COGITO 998_met_04 (SPAdes) (version 2) | ecosystem: Environmental > Aquatic > Marine > Neritic zone/Coastal water | place: Helgoland, sampling...
GCAGCTAAAGCGTAGTTATTCTCGCCGTTTAAAAGTTGACATGGTCTTTAACGTGTATCAATATCATCACACGACGTGCTTACAGTTTAGTAGATCTCGCTGTCAATACCAGTCGACCCCATTACTAAAGTACCCTTTATTGAAGGGAAGGCAAAGTTACAAAAAAACTTGTCCAACCGCTCAAATCCATTTACTTTAGTAAAAAATATTTTAATTGTTTCTTTCGCCTATGAAGTTCGCTGTCATTCAAGAACGTAAATCGCCTCCAGATAGGCGTGTTGTTTTAGATCCAAAGTCGTGTCAAAAACTCCTTTCTGCCTTTCCATCTGCACAATTAATAATCGAATCGTCATCTATACGCGCTTTCTCTGACACGGATTACCTAGCTGCAGGCCTAGAAGTCGTATCCGACGTAAGTGCCGCCGAAGTGCTGATTGGAGTAAAAGAAGTCCCCATAGAAGCCCTTATCCCCAATAAAAGTTATTTTTTTTTTAGTCATACAATCAAAAAACAACCCTATAACCGTAAGTTACTTCAAGCAATTTTAGATAAAAACATAACGCTCTATGATCACGAAACCTTAGTTAACGAATCCAACCATCGTTTGATTGGCTTTGGCTACTATGCTGGGGTGGTAGGCGCTTACAACGGCTTACGAGCCTTGGGATTGAAACTCAATTGTTTTGAGCTGCCTAAAGCCACTGATTTAAATGATAGAGCTGCATTAAATGCGCAATTGGACCAACTGGTCGTTCCCAATGTTAAAATTGTGTTGACAGGAACAGGTCGCGTAGGGCAGGGGGCTAAAGAGATTTTAGACCATTTAAATATCAAACAAGTTTCTATTGATCAGTTTCTAAATAACTCTTTAACAGAAGCGGTGTATGTACAGTTAGATGTTTTGGATTATTGCGAACGCCAAGATGGAACGACTTTAGAAAAGAAAGACTTTTTTAAGCATCCTAAAGCATATAAGTCTACATTTGATCGCTTTACGGCCGTTGCCGACTTTTTTATTGCAGGTCACTTTTATGGCAAAGGGGCTCCGGCCTTTTTCACCCGTGAGCAAGCGAAGGCACCAAGTTTTAATCTAAAAGTAGTGGCTGATATTAGTTGTGATATTGACGGGCCTGTAGCCTGTACCATTCGTCCTTCAACGATTGACTTTCCAATTTATGGTTATGATGCAGAAACAGAAACTGAAGTAGACTTTAGAAATACGTCAGCAATTGCTGTGATGGCGGTTGATAATTTACCCTGTGAATTGCCAAAAGATGCCAGTGAAGGGTTTGGGCATACTTTTGTAGAAAAAATTATTCCAGCTTTCTTTGATAATGATTCTGTGGGGGTGCTAAAACGTGCAAAGATGACTGATAACGGTCAACTTACAGCTGCATTTTCTTACTTACAGAACTATGTAAACGGAAAGGAATAAAATCAAAAAAAGCCTATCCACTAGGGTAGGCTTTTTGCAAAAAATTATGTTTTCAAAAAAAATTAGATAACTCTAACGTTTACTGCATTCATACCTTTTCTACCTTCCTTTAATTCAAATTCAACAGCATCACCTTCATTAATCTCATCGATTATTCCAGTAACGTGTACAAAGTACTCTGTGTTTGAATCATCTTCAGTAATGAATCCAAATCCTTTGGATGCATTGAAGAATTTTACTGTACCGTTTTTCACTTTATATATTTTTAGAATACAAAGTTAATAATATATTTTAGTTTCGGACATTTTTTTGATAAATTATTGAATTTTAACAGTTTACGGATCTTTAAACGAGATTTTTATAGGTCAATTAGTAGTTGGTTTTTTGTTAAGTCTTCAAATACCTCTCGTTTTCTAATAAGGTGAGCGGTATCATTATACCACAATACTTCTGCTGGACGAAATCTAGAATTATAATTACTTGCCATCATAAAACAATAGGCTCCTGCATTTTTAAAGACTAAAATATCGCCTTCAGTAATTTCATTAATACGTTGATTATTGGCAAAAGTATCTGTTTCACAGATATAACCTACAACAGAGTAAAAGCGTTGTTTTCCTTTGGGATTTGATATGTTTTCTATAGTATGCTGCGACCCGTACAACATAGGGCGAATGAGGTGATTAAATCCCGTATCTACTTGAGCAAAAACCGTCGAGGTAGTTTGTTTGATCGCGTTGACGCTTGTTAAAAAATAGCCGGACTCACTCACAATGAATTTTCCAGGTTCAAAAGCTAATGTGATGTCCTTACCATAGTTTTTACAAAACGTATGAAAACGTTCGGTTAATTTTTCCCCAAGCTCTTCAATATTTGTTTCAATATCATTTTCCTTATATGGAACTTTAAAACCTGAACCGAAATCAATAAATTCAAGTCCTTCAAACTGTCTTGCTACATCAAATAAGATCTCACTGGCATATAAAAATACATCAATATCTAAGATATCACTTCCCGTATGCATATGAATACCATTAATAGTCATCTTGGTGTTTTTAACAATACGAAGTAATAATGGAGTTTGGTGTATGGAAATTCCAAATTTAGAGTCAATATGGCCCACCGATATATTGGTGTTTCCTCCAGCCATAATATGGGGGTTGATTCTAATACATACCGGTGTGTTTGGATGTTTGGTTCCAAACTGCTCGAGAATAGAAAGGTTGTCAATATTTATTTGAACACCCAGTTTTGCCACTTCTTCAATTTCTTCTAAGGAGACGCCGTTAGGTGTATAAATAATTGATTCCGGTTTAAACCCCGCATGAATTCCCAACCTTACCTCTTGAACCGATACCGTATCCAGTCCAGCCCCTAGTTTGTTAATAAATTTGAGAACGGAAATATTAGTAAGTGCTTTGGCTGCATAGTTAATCTTTAGCTTATTTACGTTACTAAATGCGGCTGTCAATCGTTTGTATTGAGCTTCCATTTTATGGGCATCATACACATATACGGGGCTTCCATACTCATTTGCAATACGTAATAGGGTCTCTTTGTTCATTGTCATTAATTCAATTTTTTAAAGGCCCAAAAGTATATCTAATCTTTATATATGCCATGAAAATAAAAAAAATACTCTATTTTTACACGAAATGTTAAATAATAAACAAATTGAAGACAATTGCTTCCTGCGTTAATGAAATTTTAGTTTCACGTCCTTTTTTGGAAGAAGCTTTATCGCGTGATATTATTAATTTTTCAGCCTTGGCTAAGGATTTGAATCAGACGATCTCCGAAATGTTACATAAACCTGTAAAAGATGGAGCCATCACTATGGCCCTAAGACGCTATCAACAACCTGTTGATTTTGAGAGTTCGGATCGTTTAAAAAATGTATTTAATAACTTAGGGGATATTACAGTACGATCCAATTTAAGTGATTTTACATTTCAAAACTCTAAGACTCTTATTAACAGCCATTCTAAAGTATTAGAAAAGATTAATAAGAATCATCAAATATTTTATGCATTCACACGAGGAATTTTTGAGAGTAACATCATAATTTCTAGTTCTGAGAAAGACAGCATCTCAGAAGTTTTTAAAAATGAAACTTTAATTGGGTTAAAGGATTGTCTGTCTACAATTACATTAAACTTACCTGAGGGTAATTCTAAAATTGTAGGGTTGTATTATCAAATATTCAAGCGTTTGGCATGGGATAATGTGACTTTATATGAAGTTATTTCAACTACCAATGAGTTTACCATACTTGTTGAAGACCATTTAGTTGATAAAGCATTCTCTGTCATAAAGGGGTTAAAACATTAGAACAAACAAAAAAATAATTCTGCCAAAATCAACCTTAAAAATTATTGGTAAAACGCCTTAGGTTAATTACTTTTGTGGGATTAATTTTATAATGATTTTCTCCTAAGGAGAAATTAAAATAAATCTCTTAAAAGATGAATTTACACGAATACCAAGGAAAAGAAATTTTGAGCACTTTTGGCGTTAAAATCCAAAAGGGTATAGTTGTTAGTACCCCTGAAGAAGCGGTGTCTGCAGCCAAAAAACTTACGGAACAAACAGGTACAGGATGGCATGTACTTAAAGCCCAAGTTCACGCAGGTGGTCGAGGTAAAGGTGGCGGAGTTAAATTGGCTAAAAGTTTAACGGAAGTAGAAACAATTGCAGATCAAATTATTGGAATGCAATTAGTAACGCCTCAAACGTCTGCTGAAGGTAAAAAGGTACACCAAGTATTAGTCGCTGAAGATGTATATTACCCTGGAGAAACTGAAACGAGTGAGTTTTATATTTCTGTTCTTTTGAACCGAACCACTGGCAGAAACATGATTATGTATTCTACAGAAGGGGGTATGGATATTGAAACAGTTGCTGAAGAAACACCGCATTTAATTTTTACTGAAGAAATTGATCCAGCGACAGGAATGTTGCCATTTCAAGCGCGTCGTGTCGCTTTTAACCTTGGTTTATCAGGAGCTGCTTTTAAGGACATGACCAAATTTGTAACTGCCTTATACACTGCTTATGATAAATCGGATGCCTCTTTATTTGAAATCAACCCGGTTTTAAAAACAAGTGATAATAAAATACTAGCCGTGGATGCCAAAGTAACCATTGACGACAATGCGTTATTTAGACATAAAGATTATTTAGAATTAAGAGATATTCGTGAAGAAAATCCGATTGAAGTCGAAGCAGGTGCTTTAGGTCTTAATTATGTGGATCTAGAGGGTAATGTTGGCTGTATGGTCAACGGAGCAGGTCTTGCAATGGCCACTATGGATTTAATCAAACAAGCTGGGGGCGAACCCGCTAACTTTTTGGATGTTGGAGGTACAGCAGATGCTGCTCGTGTAGAAGCTGCTTTTCAGATTATATTAAAAGATCCAGAAGTAAAAGCAATTTTGATTAATATTTTTGGTGGAATTGTGCGTTGTGATCGGGTTGCTCAAGGGGTCATCGATGCTTATAAAAATATGGGAACCATTAACGTGCCAATTATTGTGCGTTTACAAGGAACTAATGCAGACATCGCTAAAGAATTAATTGACAACTCTGGACTGGATGTTCAAAGTGCTGTTGAATTTCAAGAGGCGGCTGATAAAGTACAAGCTGTTTTAGCGTAGTTATTTTTTAAAAATAGAGAATTAAAGTAGCCCTTGGGCTACTTTTTTTTTCAATTTATAGCAATATTCTTAATTGTCTACAGTCTTATAATCTATAAAAACTAATGATCAGTTTACAAAACAATCATCTATTCAAGATGTAGTAACAAAAGTTAGAGTTTTAACCATTGAAGGTAAACAAGTGAAATCGTTTCATTTTAACACTAAATAAGAGTTAATTAATCACAACTTTGACCTTGGTGATTTAACAAGCGGCCTCTATTTTATAAGCATGAAAAACAAATATGGTACAGGAACAAAAAAACTGATTTTAGAATAAGATAAAATATATTATGAATGTTCTTCAGTTTCTTTGTCAGTTGATATATCAGGTCTAAATTCACTCATGTCTTGTTTTTGTTTAGACTTAGCATATTTAAAACCAGATTTCCACCATTTTCGCATCAATTTTTTGTCAAAAACTAAAGAATTTGTGGTTAAAACAGTTGGAGTGTAATATAAATTAAGTTTTACGTTTTTATTGTTTGCGGCCAGTTTACCAATTACAATATTATGTTTTTCTACATGAGTTAGCATAAAATCAAAAACATTAAATAGTAAAGAAAACGGATTTTTAGCTGGTAATTTGTTAATTTGAGTCAACTCGGTTTCTAAAATAATGGCATCTATTTCTGTGGCACCCCTTAAAATAGCTTCTCTAATTGGAACCAACGCCCCAAAACCTCCATCGGCATATTGGTAATTATTTTTTTCTAGCAAACTCATAAAAGGGATGTAATTACAGGAGCCCCATATCCAGTCGCAAAAATCCTCGTAGCTACACTCTTGAATAGATTTGTATTCTACTTGACTTGTTGTCAAATTAGAGACTGTAACAACTACTTCTTTGTTTTTTTTTCTGATTTCATCATACATTTCTTTTTTGATATTCCTCTTGATAAGACTTCTTAAATTTTTACTTTCACCAAAAGTTTTTCTTCCGTTCAAAAAATTCCAAAGCGTATTTAAATGCCGAATACTAATCACTTTTTCTCCATCAACTTTTTTAATTTTAAATGGATTGTTACTGAAAATACTTTTCTGATTTACATTTGTGTAGAGCTCTTTGAGTTCATCTAGCAGGCCTAAGGCCAAATGCGAAACCATTAAACTACCAGTAGAAGTTCCCAAAAACAAATCGTATTCTTTCCCTTTGTTTTTCATTAAATATTGTGCAACGCCTCCGGCAAACGCGCCTTTACTACCTCCTCCTGAAATTACCAATGCTTTTTTCATACTCTAGAAATGAGTTATTGAATATAGGGATGTAAATTATCAAAAAAGAAATGAATAAGTAGGATAATTTTAACTTTACTTTTTACACCTTCAAATCTTCCAACTTTTTTTGATAGGTTTTAATCTGATCCCTAAATTGCGCTGCATGCAAGAAATCCAAATCTTTTGCTGCCGATTCCATGAGCTTTCGGGTGTCTCTAATTTTTTGTTCCAGTTCTGGAGCTGCCAAGTATGCATTTTCTGGTTCGGCGGCTTTCAGAGCTTCTTGTTCATAATAATAACTACTTACCGAATTCTTCGTTAACGCATTGTTTAAACTCTTATTTAACGCTTTAGGCACCTGTTTGTGTTTGGTGTTGTAAGCAATTTGTTTTTCACGGCGGTACTCTGTTTCGTCAATGGTTTTTTGCATGCTTTTCGTAATTTTATCTGCATACATAATGGCACGTCCGTTTAGGTGCCTAGCGGCGCGACCTACTGTTTGCGTGAGTGAACGCGCCGAACGTAAAAAGCCTTCTTTGTCCGCATCCAAAATAACTACCAGTGAAACCTCTGGAAGGTCCAAACCTTCTCTTAGGAGGTTGACACCTACAAGAACATCAAAGATACCTTTACGTAAATCTTGCATGATTTCTACCCGTTCTAAAGTATCCACATCACTGTGGATGTAACGACAACGGATTTGAATACGCGCCAAGTATTTGGTCAACTCTTCGGCCATCCGTTTGGTTAGAGTAGTGACTAAAGTCCGTTCGTCTTTTTCGACTCGTTGTTGAATTTCTTCAATCAAATCATCAATTTGATTTAAACTTGGTCTTACTTCAATGATAGGATCTAATAAGCCCGTAGGTCTAATAACTTGTTCCACAACCACACCATCCGATTTTTCTAATTCATAATCGGCAGGCGTAGCACTGACATATAATACTTGATTTTGTAGACTTTCAAATTCTTCAAATTTTAAAGGCCTGTTGTCCATGGCTGCTGGTAAGCGAAACCCATATTCTACTAAGTTTTCTTTACGACTGCGGTCGCCTCCATACATGGCATGGACCTGCGAAATAGTAACGTGACTTTCGTCAATAACCATGAGTGAATCACTTGGAAAATAGTCTAACAAGCAAAACGGTCGTGTGCCCGGGGCACGTCCATCTAAATAACGAGAATAGTTTTCGATGCCTGAACAATAGCCCAGTTCTCGAATCATCTCTAAGTCAAACTCGGTTCTTTCTTTTAAACGTTTTGCTTCTAAGTGCTTGCCAATTTCTTTAAAATAATCATGTTGCTTCACCAAGTCATCTTGAATATCCTTGATGGCATTCTGTAAAATATCTGGTGACGTCACAAACATATTAGCTGGGTATATGGTTACACTTTCATACACTTCAATGACTTTATTAGTGTTTATGTCAAAGGCTTCAATCGCTTCAATTTCATCACCAAAAAAATGAATTCTAAATCCGTGGTCTGCATAACTAGGAAAAACATCAACAGTATCTCCTTTAATTCTAAAATTACCATGGTTAAACTCGCCTTCTGTTCTGGAATATAAACTTTGGACTAGTTTATGAAGTAAAGCGGTTCGCGAGATCACTTCATTGGCTTTTAGACTGATCACATTTTTCTGAAATTCAACAGGATTCCCAATGCCGTATAAACAGGAAACCGAGGCAATTACAATCACATCTCTTCTGCCAGATAAAAGGGAAGAAGTGGTGCTTAAACGAAGTTTTTCAATCTCTTCATTAATAGATAAATCTTTTTCTATATAGGTTCCAGAAACAGGGATATACGCCTCTGGTTGATAATAATCGTAATACGATACAAAATATTCAACTGCATTTTCAGGAAAAAACTGTTTGAACTCTGAATACAGTTGAGCTGCCAGCGTTTTGTTATGCGCTAATACCAAAGTCGGTCGCTGCACTTCTTGAATGATATTTGCAACTGTAAAAGTTTTTCCAGATCCTGTAACCCCTAATAATGTTTGGTATTTTTCATTGGATTCAATTCCATTCACTAATTGCTTTATAGCACTCGGCTGATCGCCAGTGGGATTAAAATCTGAAGTTAATTTAAATTGCATAGCTGCAAAGCTAAGGCAAAGTCAGCGCTACAGCAAAAGGAGAGAATAAATCTTTTAAAAATTATGAACTAATAATTAATATACACCCATCCCGTCATAGGTTTTAAATCTCTAGAATTTAAATGTAGTAGATAAAAATAAGTGCCTACAGGTAAGAGGTTGTTTCCGTTCAAAGGTCCCGTGTTAGCTTTCCCATCCCACTTAATATCATTATTTCCTTTAAATATCAATGCACCAAGGCGGTTGTAGATCAACAGTTCATGATTCAGGTAAATATTATAAAGACCTTGGATATTAAACCAGTCATTGTAGCCATCTCCGTTAGGAGAAAATCCTTCAGGTACTTTTGGTTCACAATCGCTTCCAGTTAACTCTAATGAAAATATTTCATAACATGGCTCTGCATCCAATTGAACGTATATGGTGGTGTTTTCTCTTGAATATAGGTATTCTGAAGGATTTATTATAGCTCCTATGTTGTTATATAAGTCATCTAAAGATTCATAGAAAATCGCTGAATCAATATCATAAGAACCACTTAATTCCTCTAAGATGGAAGTTAAGTTATAACTAGTTTGATTGATTCCTATATGACATCCGATTAGAATGCCTAACGCCGTTGTGGGATTAGACTCAATCAATTCAATAGCTATTTCTGCATTGTTGTTAGTTTCGTTGATTTCCGAAACCACCCCATTTCCAGTTCCGTTGTCATCAACAATAACCGATAGTGCGAAAGAGTTTGCGATATTAGAATCTAAAATTAAATTCATACTACCCGACTCACTCGAATTCATAGGGATTTCATTTTGTGTTTGTGTCTGACCTATAAGAATCCCATTAGCATAAAATGCAATAGGTGTGAATGCGGGGAGTTGCTCAGTACTATTGGAGTTAAACACAGTGAATTCGATTCCTATTTCCCGAGAATTACATGCTTGGTTAATGCTGTTAATTTCTACAGTTGCATCTGGGAGTTGACTATTTAGCACTGTTATTATGTTATTGATCATCACTAAATCTTGACCGGAAGTTAATTGTATTACCGCTGAGGTGTCTCCAATATTAATGGTATTTTGAATGGGGTAAAAGTCAATATCCATATTGAATAGATTAGAGTCATTTGTAAAACTATTAGTCCCATTAAAAGCATTATTAGCTGGGTTTAACGGTGGGTTACTTAATGTAATACCGTTCATTTGCAATACTTCGTTTACCGCCAATCCAGCATCTCCTTCCCAAGCTAAAAAGCCAATTTTAGCTCCTGTTGTATCTAGAACATTAAGGTTGTCTAATTGAATTATAATGTTGTCCGGTACACTTTCAAGGCCATCATATATATTTATTTGATTTAGTGGTAGGCTAGGGTCCGAATATATTATCATAATGGCCCATCCAGCAAAATTGGTTCCCGTAGAACAATACGGATCAGAAATATCTATATTTTCTAAATTGCTCAGTGTATATACGCCATTTCCTTCAGTTTGAACCTGCTCAGTTACATCTGTAAAAGCAGCGAAAAACTGTCTGCTTGTATCTAAGATGTATTCAAATGTTCGGTCTGGAGTAATGGAAGTTGAATTAAGGCTGACGTTAAAATCTCCTTCGCCAGACCCCGCCCAGTAAAGGTATGCAGCTTCTATAGCCTGAGAGTTTGATAGATTTAATGTTGCCGACGATGTAGTATTAATTGTACAGTTGAAACTCGAATTATTTTCAACCGTATTTAGAGTGTTTCCAATCGCTGTATAGTCTAAATGTCCGTTTAATTGATTGAATAGAGAAATATCTTGAGCTAGTATAAGGTTCGTTACCAACACAAGAAAGTAGAAAAAATATGTTTTCTTGCAGTTTGCCATGCCCTAAAGGTAAGATTTAAAATTTTATGCCACTACCTTTTTAAAGTAAAGTGCCCTTTAAATATCCTATTGTCTGGTAGATTAACATAGAACCAATAGTCAGAATTTGGTAACATACTGCCATTGTAAGTACCATCCCATCCGCCGCCTAACGCATTGAGTTGGATTAATAGTTTTCCAAAACGGTCAAAAATGTAAACATCACTATTTATTTGGTTTGGTGTGTTTATTCCATTGACATGCCAAGTGTCGTTAAATCCATCTCCGTTAGGAGTGAAAAATTTGGGAAAACCAATAACAGAAATAGTCTTTTCTACGATTCCACATCCATTCTTATCTCTTATGTAGACGGTATGAAACCCTGGAGATACCATTGAAAAAAGATTAGAATCTTGGTAGCCATTTAGTTCATCATCTAACGCGTATTCATAGTTACCTTCTCCAGAAACATTTATAGTCACGGAGTTATTTTCTACACCATCTAAAACATCAACTACTTCAATAGTAGCACTAGAAGATGTGAGGATGGTAAGTGTTCGTGTTTTTGAGCATCCATTAGTGTTTGTTACTATTACTGAATAAGTTCCTGGTACATTTATTTGAATTTCTGACGTTGTTTGTCCTGTGGACCAATTATAGTAAAATTCATTAAAAGCACCATTTAGAAGCCCTGCATTTAGAGTAATGGTACTTGGATACTCATTTAAGCAGTAGATGAACTCTTCAGAAGTTTGAACTTTTGGAAGTTCGTAAATAACCAGCTGGACTGTGTTAATCCCATAGCAATTAATCCCATCTTCAATGCGTGCAAAAATAATTTGGCTATATTGAATATTATTAGTGTAATTGCTGGGTAGGGGAGCTATTTGTAAGATGGCATCTTGATAGGTTTCATAGTAGTTGATGGTCAGGTTAGCGGGAAGTCCTTCAAGAATAGCTTCATTGGCATCATTAAGACTAAAGTTAAAAAAGCCATCTTCGACCCCGTCTGTGTCACAGCCTTTTAAGACAGTATTTTGACCTCCACCTCCACTAACACTTAAAACCAATTCGGATACATTATAACACCCTGTTTGTGTGTCTAGTACCTGTATATACAGGGTTTCGGGGTTTTCAATGTTAGGGTAATTATCTCCGCTAAAGTTGTTAGATGCGTCTGTTTCTGCATCTATCCTGTTTTTGTAAAATTTTAAACTTCTATTACTAGCTGTATTTGTGACGTTGTCATAAACTTCGTTCAAGTTGAATATGGAGCTGTTTTCGGAGCTTTGGTTTTCTGCACATTGTCTTAAAGTAACGTCATTTGCAATTGGCAGAGCACTGTATTCAATTAAGATACTTCCGTAGCTAGTACATCCAGAGTTTAACTCGACTTCGACTTTATATTCACCACTAGACTCAACGATCAGTGAACTACCTGTATTTGCAGTGATTAGGGTGTCGTCTTTAAACCATTGGTAGGCCACAGCATCATTTTGAAGGGCCTCTAACGTAAGGGTCTCGTTTTCACATAAAGTGTTATATGTAGCAAAAAGACGGTCTATTCCTAGGTCTGTTCCAAGCTCAAAACTACTTGCTTCTAAAAACACAGCCGAATCATAGCGGTAGTTTTGCTCATCTGCTATAACAAGTTTGACATGATAAAGTTCATTAGGATTGATATCGGCAGTGGCCTTAAGAACCGCCGTTTGTCCATTAAAATTAATAGGAGCAGAACTAGAGTTCCAGCTACCAAAATATGCTTCATTAATTTCGGGACACTCTCCTGGTATTTCTGGATGAACAGTTGTTACCTTAACCGGAGTTTCGGAGTTGGGAACAATAGCAATATTTGTGTATTGCTGTTCATTTTCTTTACGGATTAAAAATCCAAATAAATCTGAATATTGACAAGTGCTCGAGTTTCCTTCTTGGTATTCCTCGGAAGCAAAAATATATTTAAAACTAATCTGATTTGCTGCCGCGGAAAAATTAAATTCTATAATCGTAGCGTTTAGAGTGTTTATTTCATTAAGACTCATTTCTAAATCTATATCACCAGACCAGTTTGCAGCATCGTCATCGCTTAGAGTCGTATTAGGTCCCCCTACATTATTTAGTCTACCAGTGCTTAAAACAAGGCCGTTTTCTAAGGGGAAATCACTTCCATTTGCATCAAAATAGCCATAACTTTTATCGGCTGTTCCAAAGTCACCTCCAACAACGTTAGTCACCACTAAGTTTTCAATACATGTGCTATTAATAAGTATGTCCTCAATAAGTTCTTGAGGGGTGTAATTAGTACTTGACACTTGTACGTTCTGTGAACATACAGAATGTACAAGTAAAAGGAAAATAAATTGAATGTAATATCTCATCTTAATACAACAAAGATACGAATTGATTCCTCTCAATTGTTTTTAAAGTTAGAGATATTCTAAAGTATGTAATTAAATAATTGGACACATTGATTTACAATATCATAGAGGTCGTTTATAAGCTTAAAAAACGTTTTGAGAGGGGGTTATAAGTCTCTCTTTTTTAAGAGACGATAAGATGAATATATAAAAACAACAGTCCAACACATCACTATCAAAATAGTTTCAATGTGAACAGAATAATCATATACGATGTCAGAATTTCCAGGAAACTTAGTCATTGCAATGCGTTGAAAAGGTTGCTTGATGAGGTTCGACATTGAAGTTAGTGGTAAAAATCCTTGTACCTTTTGTGCCATTTCCCAACTACCTTTCCATGTCAAAATTCCAAAAACAATCCATTCTAAAATCAAATCCACAAATAAGAAAGCTAAAGCAAAAGCGGAACGTTTCGCCAGAACTCCTAAAAATAAACAGAACGAAAAGAATGCTACAAGTTTAACGAAATAAGCAATCAAAAACTCCATTTGTTGAGTGATAATATGAAATTCAGTGTAGCTTGAATAAATGAGCCCTAATACTAAGGATAGGATGAAAATAATTACTGTGGATACGAGAGAGAAAAAGATAATTACATAGAATTTAGAAAGTATAAACTCTTTTTTACTAAGACCGTCAATTAGGTTTTGTTTTAGTGTTTTGTTGCTGTATTCATTGCCGATCATTGAAACGACTACAATTGCAAAAAAGAATTTAAATAGCGCCGAAAAAAAAGTGGTGATGTGCCATATGATTGGGAAATTAAAAATTCCTAACTCTCCAAGTTCAAGCGTGAAAAATCCAAAAAAATTGATTTTTAAAGCCGACAATAAAATCACACAAAGTGGGAGTATAAAGGAGATAAAAATTAAGATTTTACTAGTTCTGTTTAGTAAAAGTTTTTGAAGTTCTATTTCTAGCAGACGTCTCATTTGTTGTCAGTTAATTGTAAAAATTGTTCTTCTAAACTTTCTTTTCGTTTTACTAAATGGCTAAGAACGATCCCATTTGTAAAAAGTAATTTATTGAATTGTTCAGCATCCATCGGAAGTTTTAGAAATGCTGTGGTCAAATCTGCTTCTGTTTTTGTGTGTGTAAAATTTGGATGTGAATCCAACAGTTTGATTAAGGCTTCCTTTTGTGTTGTTTTAAGTTCAAAAAATCCATGACTTGAAATTAACTCATCCACCCTTCCCGAAAATAGATTGACTCCTTTGCTTAGGACAACCACATGGCTACATACCTTTTCAACTTCATCTAATAAATGGGAGGCTAGGAGTATAGTGGTTCCGGTTTCTGCAATAGTCTTAATAATTTCTCTAATCTGATGTATTCCTTGGGGGTCTAAGCCATTTGTAGGTTCATCCAGAATTAAAATCTCTGGATCATTTAAAAGAGCGGAAGCAATAGCAAGTCGCTGTTTCATCCCTAACGAAAAGCTACTAAAGTCATGATCTTTTCGGTCTAATAGTCCAACAAGATCTAAAGTTCTTTTGATTGAGTCATGATTGATTTCTTTTATCTTACAAACCAGTTTTAGATTTTGATAAGCAGACATATAAGGGTAAAAGTTTGGGCGTTCAATAATAGCGCCTACCTTTTTTAATGCCTGATGTGTTGTTAAGTCGCCACCATACCAAGAAAAGTCTCCTGAGGTCTTATTAACAACGTTTAAAACGATTCCCAGAGTTGTAGACTTACCACTTCCATTAGGGCCCAAAATACCATATACGTTGCCCTTTTCGATATTAAAGCTTAAATTTTTAACAGCGGTAAGGTGGCCAAATTTTTTCGTAAGATTTGATATTTTTAAAATAGACTCCAATTTGTTGTTTTTTATTAGTAACTGTATAAAGTTAGACTTGAAATTAACATTAATGTTACAAGTTAAAAAATAAAACTTAATTTTGGGTTTCAAGTCATACTATGAAAGACGATTTAAAAATATCTCTCAAAAAGCCATCTTACCCTGTAAGTTTACCGCTAAAGGCCTACTTACAAAAATTTAACAGGAATATTCGGCTGCCTATTTTTTACGATGACTTACTTCGTTTTCAAGGATCTGTTGAGGTTTTTGATAAAAATGATAAAAATACGCTTTGGATACGGACCTTTTATAGCGATTCAGATCGCGTAGAGATAGACTTGAATTTGAAAAGAATTTATACAACATTACACTCAGATGGAAATGAAAAAATCATTCCGTTTTTAAATGTTGACGCTATTGATTATTGTACGTTTGGAAATTCTAAACCTTTTCGAATTAAAATAAGGAATATACTCAATGATAATTACGCCTATTTTTATGTCAAAAAAGCGGATGCTTCAAGAATATATGGTCTTGAATTAGAACATATGTTGTCTCCACATAACTTAAATTTTCTAGTGTATAATGACACTTTAATTGAAGAGCATATTACGGGAATTCCAGGGGATGAGTTTATTGAACATATGTTACCGAGTTGCAGCGAGTCCGAAAAGTCTCAAATTGCTAAAGAGTTTGTGAAATTTAATGAGCGTTGTATGATTCGTTTGTTAGGGGATATGCGTTCGTACAACTATGTGATTGTACCCACTCATGATTTTGATCATGTTGTTTACTCTATTAGGGCTATTGATTTTGACCAACAGTGTTTTGAAGGTAAGTTTAATGTGTACCGTCCACAATTTTTCAAAGAGAATTTTAAAATGGTAGATTTAGTCTCTGAGAAATTTGAAAAGATGTCTATCAATCAATACAAATTAGAGGAACGCTCTATTATCGCTAAACGTCTTATGAGTTATAAGAATCGTGTTGAACGGCTTATTAAAGCTATGATCGCAGATACACTCTCCACTCCAGAGCATGAAACGTTATTGAAAACTAAAATATTTGAGTACACAAATGATCCTGAATTTTTAAAGAGTAAAAATATGGGAGAAATATTAAAAAATGCCTTAGATTTTGTAAAACGAAATTACGAGACAGAAAACACTGAAGTCGTATTTTAATTCCAGTTTTCGTCAAAGTCTAGTTGGTCATAATCTTCACTGTCATAGCCATCACTAAACTCATCAAAATCATCTTCATTTTTCTCTGCTTCGAAAGTCTTTTCTGGGGCTTCACCAGGAACTTGTCCGTGGACAAACAATAGGTTAGGATAGTCTGTACCGTCCGCTTCCTCAACAACTTCGGCAAGTTCTACCAAAAAGGTCCACATACTTAAAAAATCATACACATAAATTAATTTAGTATTTGATTCTGAAACTGTAGCGTCTATAGTTGTTTCATTCATCAGTTGAATGTCACTGCCACCTTCACTCATATCAAATAAAGAGATTTCCTCTCCTTGATTCCAATCATCATCGCTGATATAAAAGGACGCCATTTCACTGCCGTCAAACCCAAAAGACTGGGTGATTACATTATGTAAGTCTTCTAAAGAATCTGTTTTTCTGATTTCAATATCTCTAAAAATATCTTCTTTTGTATCGTTGTCTAAGACAACTCTAAATCTATAAATCATAGGTCAATAATATTATACAAATATAAGTTGCATTTTTGTTATGCGAGTTGGTTTTGTTGTTTTTTATGAAGGCATTCAAGAAGGATATACCACTGGATTCCAAACAGTATAGAAGCAATTACTAAATGTATAGGTTGGCTTAAGAACGGGAAGTCAAAATAGTACATCATTATTCCAGTTGAAACTTCTAAAACCACACAGTATATAACTAGTTTTAGTTTATTAAATCCAAGGTTTTTAGACTGGTTTAAGTACAACAAATACCCATTTAAAAATAAAACTAAAATGGAAGTAGATCGGTGGATGTAAAAGTTCAATGTAGGAGATTTAAGCCATAGCTCTTTTTGGTAGCCAATTAGTTTTGTTTGTTCGTCTACAAACTCCCGTACTTGTGTCCCTAAAATAATTTGTACTAACGATAGACCGAGTGCTAAAATTAGGCCATTGTAAAACTTATGGTAATATAATTGTGGCTTATAGCTAGTTTTAGAAGCAAATATTAAATACAAAATAAACGCAACTATAAGCAAGGCCATCACCATATGAACCGTAATCTTATAAGGAGCTAAGTTGGAGTCCACAACCGTCTTTCCTAGCCAAGCCTGGAAACCCATTCCAAAAAGTGTTAATGACGAAATAATAGGAATCCATTTGTTTTTTTTCCAAAACCAAAAAGATAAAACAGAGAAAATCAAAACAGGAATACCTGACAAGACTCCAATAAGCCTATTTATGTATTCTACCCAAGTATGAACTGGGTCATACGATACATAGTCGTGCTTACTATAGGTGTCCCAATTAGTAGCATCAAATGTGTCTTCAGAAGTAAAATCATTTTTTGCTACTAAAAAAGCTTCGTTATCCAAAAGGATCATCATTCCCTCTTCGTAGTTATTATTAGGTTCAAAAAGCAATTGTTTACCTTCAGTAGGAGGGATGTAATAACCAAAACATTTAGGCCAATCTGGACAACCCATACCAGAGCCTGTCATACGCACAATTGCCCCTGCCACAATAACGAAGTATATGAGCACCAATGAAATTTTTGAAATTATTCTAAACTTATTTTTCATTCGCAATAGTTAGTCCTAATTCAGTACCTTTTTTTAACATCAACTCAAACGCTTTTTCAGCGTCATTTGGAATAATACCCTCCAAAATAGATTCTTTTATATATTCTTTGATAATTCCTATTTCTCTAGAAGGTCCAAGGTTAAAAGTTTTCATAATTGATTCTCCAGAAATTGGTGGTTGAAAGTCTCGCAGACGATCACGTTCTTCAACTTCTACTATTTTTTCTCTAACAAGTTTAAAGTTATTGTGGTATTTCCTAAACTTGTAGGAGTTTTTAGTAGTTATGTCAGCTTCACATAGGGTCATCAAATCTTCAACAAATTCTCCAGCATCAAAAACCAGACGTCTTACTGCAGAGTCGGTAATGTTTTCCTGAGCCAAAACAATCGGTCTTGAACTCATGAAGACAAGTTTTTGGACGTATTTCATCTTCTCATTTAAAGGCATTTTAAGCCGCTTGAATAGTTGATAAACCATTTTTGAACCCTTTAATTCATGTCCGTGAAATGTCCAGCCTACTTTTTTGCTAAATCGTTTGGTTGGAGCTTTTCCAATATCGTGTAAGAGAGCCGCCCAACGAAGCCAAACGTTTTCAGTGTAATTAGAGATATTATCAACGACCTCTAGAGTGTGGTAAAAGTTGTCTTTATGCTTTTGACCTTCCACTTCATCAACGCCTTTCAAGACCGTTAATTCAGGCATTATATAATCTAGTAGTCCTGTTTTTTCAAGTAGTAAAAAACCAATAGAAGGTTTTTTACATTCTAATATTTTTTGAATTTCTGCATTAATACGTTCGTTTGTAATAATTTCAATCCGCTGCGATTGGTCTTTTATCGCTTTAAGAGACCCAGCTTCTATCGTGAAATCTAATTGTGAAGCAAACCGAATAGCTCTCAGCATTCTCAAAGGATCATCACTGTAAGTAATCGCAGGTTCTAAGGGTGTTTTGATACATTTTGACGTAAGATCACTCATTCCTTTAAACGGATCTAATAGATCGCCGTAGGTAGCTCTATTTAAGCTAATGGCCATTGCATTGATTGTAAAGTCTCTTCGATTTTGGTCTTCCTCTAAAGTACCCTCTTCTACTGTGGGATTTCTACTGTCTTGTGTATAGGATTCCTTTCTAGCTCCTACAAATTCAAGATCAATGCCTTCGAATTTAATCATTGCGGTTCCGTAGGTCTTGAAAACTTGAACCTTGGGATTGTTAGGTAAATTTTTTGAAACGCGTTTAGCAAGTTCAATCCCACTTCCTATCGCCACAATATCTATATCTTTTTTTGCAGCTCGATCTAATATAAAGTCACGTACAAAACCTCCAATGACATAAGAGTCAAAGCCAAGTTGCTCCGCTGATTTAGAGATGATCTCAAAAATTGGAGCTGAAAGTGCTTGTTTGTAATTCATTGTTTTGTGTATGCTAACAGTTAAAAATTATTTTCTAATAACTTTAACCTCACCGTTGTTACTCAATTTAATAATTGAAGACGGTTTAGAAGCTTTTTTTGTACGCTCCAAATTTACAACATAGTCCACACCTTTTAAAATATACGCTTCAATTTCTTGAAAGGTTTTTGGAGTTGGTTTTCCTGAAATATTTGCAGAGGTAGAAACAATTGGTTTTTTAAACCGTTTTAATAAATCGGCACAAAAACCTTCTTTTACCATACGAATGGCTAATGTATTGTCTGCTGCAATAAGATTTTCAGTGACTCTTAAAGGCTTATCATATACAATAGTTGTAGGGTCAGCAGCATGCTCTAAGATGCTATAAGCAGCCTCGGGAATTTCCTCCACGTGATAGTTTAACATTTTAAAATCACTCACCAAACAGATCATTGTTTTTTGATCTTCTCGGTTCTTAAACTTAAATAATTTTTCAACTGCGGCAAAATTAGTAGCATCACATCCTAATCCCCAAACAGTATCTGTAGGGTAGAGGATAAGCCCCCCTTGTTTGAGCGTTTTAATAGTGTTATTTAGTTCAATGGAATTCATTGTAGAAATGTTAATAGGATTAAATTCGATATTATAAAACGAATTGCAAAATTATATTATTTTTAAAAGCTATATGAAGGTTTGTGTTTTTTTCATTGAAAATATTAGAACTATCTATTTTAAGAGCTTGTGTCATTCCAATGCTGTCTAAGTTTGTAGTATTTTAAATACGTACCGTTAAAGGTTTGTTTGCATATTCGCCAGCCATTAGTACCATCTAAAAACCCGAGTCTTAAAAAATAGGCCTTAAAAAATGCCCAAGATGATCGAAACAAAGTTTTAAATATGGAAGATTTAATTCCAAGATTAAAGTAGGCTTGTGCAGAAATAGTTGAAAATGTTTCTACTTTTTGTTTATGTTCATCGTAATCTCGATAAATCCAATGTAAAAGATCTCCTTTCAATTTCCCACTTTTTGAGTTATTAAATAACTTATAGCTATCATGAGGGTTTATTCCTTTCCATTCGCCCTTGTTTTTTTTAAAAAGACGTAGTTTTTTATCTGGGTACCAATCGGAATGCTTTATCCATTGTCCGCAATAATTATTAAGTCGGCTGCAATAATAGCCATCATAAACCCAATTTGATTTTACTTTTAAAATTGATTTTTGCAGTCTTTCTGACAACGCTTCATCTCCATCTAATGATAAGATGTAATCATATTTAGCTTGTGAGATTGCAAAGTTTTTTTGTTCTTTGTATCCTAAGAAAAATTGGGTAACTACGCGCACATCAAATGCTTTGCATATGTCAATAGTTCGGTCGGATGAAAAGGAATCTACGACTACAATATCATCAACAATTCCGGATATTGAACTCAAGCATTTTTCTAGATGCTCTTCTTCGTTATAGGTTATGATAACCGCAGATATTTTAATCATTTTTTTACAAACATTGTTAGTTTATTTTTAAATACTACTCTTACAAAAATAGTAGTTATTAAGGGATTAAAATAATATAGATATATTAAATAGTGAGCTTTGAATATAAATTATTATTATCTGAGTTATGATTATTAAAATTTAATTATATTTAACCTAACCTAACCTAACCTAACCTAACCTAACCTAACCTAACCTAACCTAACCTATCCTAACCCAACCTAACCTATGCTATCCTATCCTATCCTATCCTAATGTAATGTAGTTTATGATATTATAACAAAGAAAATGATTATTTTTGAAAAAATTATTTTTATATGATTACTCCCAAAGTGACACTTATTATTGCAACTTACAACGCTGTTGACTGGTTAGAAAAAGTCTTATTAGGATATAAAGTTCAAACGTATTCAGATTTTGAAATTATAATTGCGGATGACGGCTCGGATGTAAATACCAAAATTTTAATCGATGGTTTTAAAAAAAATTACCCTGTAAACATTACCCATTTGTGGCATGAAGATTTAGGTTATAGACGTCAAACCATCTTAAATGAAGCGATTGTTATGGCCAAAAACGAATATATTGTTTTTACTGATGGAGATTGTATCCCAAAAAATAATTTTATAGAATTACATGCTAAGTATGCAGAAAATGGTAGGTTTATTTCTGGAGGCTATTGTAAATTGGATATGCCTTTAAGTAATTTTATTTCTAAAGATTCTATTTTAAATGGTGAATGTTTTGATGTCAAGTGGCTTAATAAACACGGAAATATTGGTTCATCTCAATTTAGGAAATTAGCTACAGGACCAAGGATGTCTAGTTTTTTAGACCTTATCACTACATCAAGGGCCTCCTTTAATAATTGCAATTCCAGTGCTTGGAAATCAGACCTTTTAGCTATTAATGGCTATGATGAAAGGATGCTATATGGAGGCCCAGACAGAGAATTGGGAAGTCGTTTAGAGAATTATAAGGTTTCTGGAAAACAAGTTAGGCATACAGTCTTATGTCTGCATCTAGATCACCCAAGAGGATATAAAACTAAAGAGTCATTGGATCGCAATTTAGCCATTAGGGCTAGCACCAAAAAAGAGAATAAAGTTTGGACAGATTATGGGATTGTAAAAGATGAAACTAATAATTAATTATATTTAATTATGAATAAAGTTATAGCCCCTTATTTTAACAAGTATCAAGCTAAACTGGATCACTTTATTTCTGAATTTGATCTTACAGGAGAACAATTTGGAAAGGCTGCTAGAAATACCATTAAATTATTTGATTTAAATCAGGCCAAGGTAAATGTTAAAGCCTTTAAGGTTCCCATGATTATTAATCGTATAATTTATGGAAACTTAAGAAAAAGTAAAGCAAGAAGGTCTTTTGAGTTTGCTAAACGTTTAGCTTCTTTAGGGATTAAGTCTCCAAAGCCGATTGCTTACTATGAGTTTTCAACCTTTGGTTTATTTGGTAAAAGTTATTACGTAAGTGAACACCTAGCTTGCGATCTTACTTTTAGAGAACTAACAACAGACTTTAATTACCCTGATCATGAAATTATTCTTAGAGCCTTCACCAGGTTCACATATAATTTACATCAAAGTGGTGTAAATTTTTTGGATCACTCACCTGGCAACACTTTGATAGTCAAACAGGATTCTGGCTATGACTTTTACCTTGTTGACCTAAATCGAATGGAATTTAAGCACATCAGTCTTGAAAAACGAATTACTAATTTTGCTAAATTAACTACTCACAAGTCTTTAATAGAAGTGATGAGTGATGAGTATGCAAAGTGTACAGGCGAATCCGTTAAGTACATTTATGATATTATGTGGAAAAGCACCTGTGATTTTCAATATAAATACCACAGAAAAAAACGTATTAAAAAACGATTATTTTTTTGGAAAAAGTAAAATAATTGAAATGGGTTTTAGGCTTATTTTAAGCGGTTTTCTATCCATCGAATCAGAAAACCCAATTTTTTTGGAGGGCATAAGTCCAGGCTTTGAAGTCCTAAAAATTTCTTTTCATTCCCTTTTAATTGTATTAATAATTGATACCAAAAAAGAGGTTTCTTGTAGGATCTAAAATATAAAAGCTCTAAGTCTTTTTTCAACACACACGTTTTGTTTTTGATTTCAATATGATTCGCTAAACCTTGTGGTGTAAACTGATTTTCATTACGAAATTTAAACTTAATATTATCCAAAAAAACTTTGGCATTGGCTTTAAAATAAGTTTCAAATGTTGACTTTCTAAGTGGGTGAGGGGTGTGTTTGAAGTTATAGTACTTATTAAAACCAATGATTTCTGCCCCTTTTTGTTGCGCTCTTTTATGGCCAATTCTTGCTTTTTTGAATTTTTTATAAAAAATATCTTTATCAAACTTTAGCCATTGCCCCCTTAGAACAGGCAAGCCATTTCTAAAAAAATCGCTTGGCTTAGTTGGGTTAATTAGAAAAAAGTCATCATTAAAATAGATAAAATGTTCCGATAATCCTGGAATTCTGTGCATGCAGGTTTCAATAGGCCTGCAATTAAAGGTAGGTAAAAACGCTTCGTAACTTTCGAAAATCACACTGTGGTCAACGATTGAAACACTACTGTAGCAGTCTTTTCTAACGTTTTTTTCTAAAAAATCGGGAGTTTGTTCATCCGTAATAATATATATATTTTCAATGTACGGCGCGAATTTTAGTATGGAGTCAATTGTAAATTTAATTTCATTAACCTGATCAAATTTGGTTCTAAATTTTTTTGATGAAGAAACACTTTTATTTTCAACATATTTTGAGATTTTGTTTCTGTGTTTGTCTTCATTTCCATTTACCCATAAAATCACGGCATCTATTGGGAGGGTGTTGGCTTTATCTTTTTTCATAGCCTAATATTCTGTTATTAGTTTCTGGCCTTTCTTTAGTTGAGGCAGCTTCATGTACTCTCCAATGATTGTGTTGTATTCATCAGGGACAAAATCTTTTCTTCCATCCGATGGATAAAAAGTCATTTCACCAAAAATAGCTTTTCCTTTAATTGAGTAAAAATCGACACGAACATATGGTAATCTATCGGCCAATATTTCCGATAATTCCTTCATTTCTTGAAGATTAGAAGGTTCTTCAATTTCAGTAGTGATGCTTTTCTCTATGGAAACATAGCGAAAAGGTAAGGGCTTGAAGTCTAGGTCAAAAAAACCTCTTTTATGGTTGTCAGCTCTGTCAAGGTGCACTTCTAGAAATTTAGCAACCCCATCAAAGCAATAAAACTTGTAGTCAATAAGCGAAGACCTCTCGTCTTCCTTTAAATACTTTTCAGCAATTAAACGAGGTTTTACATCTTTGTAAGCCCATTCTTGTCCTGTTCTGTAATATTGATTCTTGCCAAGCCACTTTTTAAAAAGCTTTAAGGCCGCATTTGTATTCACCTTTTTTTTATCGGTTACAATCAAGTTGTGACTGCTAGTATGGGTGGCTTTAATTACAAATTGATTTGGTAAATTATTAAAATTAACTTGCTCAGGGCTTTCATATACTCCATAAATCTCATTTAGATATTCCCCCCCAATTTTTTCTTCGACATAAGCTCTTACAGCATATTTGTCAACTAATTGGTTTAGAATTTTTGGATGATAAAAAACTTTATACCACTGAATCTTTTCATTAAACTCGACTGGTTTTTTTAAATTCAATCTTTTCCCTGTATAATGTTCATAAAGAAAATGAGCATATAAGTTTGGGGAGAAATAACGCATTTTTCTCAAGAATCGTAAGCTGACTTTTCGTAATATATTACCCATAACTAAAAAGGTTTTGATAAATACAAGCTGTAGTTTTAAAATAGACTACACTGCTACATTGTGTGTTCTTAAGGCATCATTTAGTGATGTCTTTTTATTAGTACTTTCTTTGCGTTTTCCAATAATTAATGCACATGGCACGTTATAGGTTCCAGAGGGAAATTCTTTAGCATAACTTCCAGGAATGACTACGGAATGTGCTGGTACAATGCCTTTAAACTCTTTTGGTTCATTTCCAGTTACATCAATTATTTTGGTGCTCATTGTTAGGACCACTCCAGCTCCTAATACGGCTTCAGTTTCTATTCGAACGCCTTCAACAACGATACAGCGCGATCCAATAAAAGCATTATCTTCAATAATAACGGGTGCTGCTTGTAGGGGTTCTAAGACGCCTCCAATTCCAACGCCTCCAGAAAGGTGAACGTTTTTCCCAATTTGTGCGCAACTCCCTACTGTAGCCCAAGTATCTACCATCGTGCCTTCGTCTACGTAGGCACCTATGTTTACATAACTAGGCATTAGGATGGTTCCTTTTGAAATGTAAGCACCATGGCGCGCCACCGCATGAGGCACCACTCGTATTCCTTTTTTGGCATAGCCTGTTTTTAAAGGGATTTTATCATGAAACTCAAAAGGACCTACTTCAATCGTTTCCATGGTTTGGATTGGAAAGTACATAACCACTGCTTTTTTAACCCACTCATTGACCTGCCAACCACCTGTAGTTGGTTCTGCAACTCTAAGTTCTCCTTTATCCAAGAGATCTACAATAGTTCTAATAGCCTCTTTAGTTGTGTTTTCTTGAAGAAGTGCTCTGTTTTCCCAAGCACTTTCAATAAGTGTTCTTAAGTTAGTCATTGTTTATTTTTTTACAAATATAACCCTAATAAGAAAATAATATAAATTAATTAGGATTTAATACCTCTCAAGGTACTCACTTTTATGAGTAGGCAAATCCGTTTTAAATTCTTATTTTTGCCCCCTATGGGACGTCTTTTAGCAATTGATTATGGAAGTAAACGCACGGGGATAGCCGTGACAGATGAGATGCAAATCATTGCGTCGGGTTTAACGACTGTTGACACTAAAACTCTAATGGATTTTTTAAAATCTTATACCACCAAGGAAACCGTAAATTTAATACTTATTGGGTTACCAAAACAAATGAATAATGAGCTTTCAGAAAGTGAGCCCTTGATTTTAAAATTCATTAAAAGATTAACGAAAGAACTTCCAGATATGCCTATACAAAGAGTCGATGAGCGCTTTACTTCAAAAATGGCTTTTCAAACAATGATTGACAGCGGTCTTAATAAGAAACAACGAAAAAACAAGGCCTTAGTAGATGAAATTAGTGCAACCCTAATACTTCAGTCTTATCTTCACAATAAATAATTCTAGAAGTATTATTTTATAAAACTAAAGAATTGTATTTTTGACCCCTTATTAATAAAAGTATGATTTTACCAATTGTTGCTTATGGAGATCCAGTTCTTAAAAAAAGAGCTTCTGAGATTTCTAAAGACACTCCAAAGTTAGAAGAAACTATTTCCAATATGTACGAGTCCATGTATGGTGCCCACGGGGTAGGCTTAGCAGCTCCACAGGTTGGACTTTCGATTCGTTTGTTTTTGGTGGATACTTCTCCTTTTGCAGACGACGATGAGTATTCGGTCGAAGAGCAAGAAAAATTAAAGCGTTTTAAAAGGACATTTATTAACGCCAAAATTATTGAAGAAACTGGTGAGGAGTGGGCTTTTAATGAAGGGTGTTTAAGTATACCTAATGTACGTGAAGAAGTATTAAGGCAACCCGTTATAAAGTTAGAATATCAGGACGAAAACTTCAAAAGCCATACGGAAACGTTTGATGGTCTGATTGCTAGGGTAATTCAACATGAATATGATCATATTGAAGGGGTTTTATTCACAGATAAGGTGTCTTCATTAAAAAAACGCTTGCTAAAAGGAAAGCTAGTTAATATATCCAAGGGAAAAACAAACGTAGACTATCGAATGCGTTTTCCAAATATTTCAAAGAAAAGACCTTAAATCAACATTATAAATTAAAAGATGGAATTAGATAAAATTTTAGCCATTTCAAAAAAACCAGGCTTGTATAAATTAATCACAAAATCTCGTGGGGGGTTTATTGTAGAATCTTTCTTAGATCAAAAGCGTATTTCAGTTAGCATTAGCAGTAATGTTAGTCTGTTGAGTGAAATTGCTATATACACACTTAGTGAAGAAGTTCCTTTACAGGATGTTTTTTCAAAGATATTTGATAAAGAAAATGGACAGCAAACAAGCACAAGTCCAAAAGCATCCAAAGATGATCTGGAAGCTTATTTCTTTTCTGTGCTTTCTGATTATGATGAAGATCGCGTATATCCCAGTGATATTAAAAAGATTTTAAATTGGTATAATTTATTAAATCAACACAAGCTCCTAGATTTCAAAGCAGAAACGCCTGTTTCTGAAGAAGAAGAATAAATAAAAGCAGCTAAAAGCTGCTTTTATTAACACTCTATATTAAAATGCTCTCACACCTAACCAAAGAATTTAGCTATAACTGGAAGTTGGCAGCTCCTGTTATCATGGGGATGTTAGGGCATACTTTTGTGGGGCTAGTAGATAATATTATGGTTGGTCAATTGGGGTCTGCAGAGTTAGCAGCAGTATCCCTTGGAAACAGCTTTTTCTTTGTCGCCATGTCATTGGGGATTGGTTTTTCTACCGCGATCACGCCTTTGGTGGCTGAAGCCGACTCTGAAGATGATTTTAATAAAGGCAAATCTGCTTTTAAACACGGCTTGTTTTTGTGCATCGTATTAAGTCTTTTGTTGTTTGGAATGATTCTACTTGCCAAGCCACTAATGTACTTAATGAAGCAGCCAGAAGAAGTGGTCGTTTTAACAATGCCTTATTTAGATATTATTGCAATTTCTTTAATTCCTCTTATTATATTTCAAGGATTTAAGCAGTTTAGTGATGGGCTTTCTTTGACCAAACACGCTATGTATGCGACTATTGCGGCCAATTTAATTAACGTAGGTATTAATTACCTTTTGATTTTTGGAAAATTCGGTTTTCCAAAAATGGGAATCTTAGGAGCTGGGATAGGTACTTTGGTGTCTCGAATTGCTATGATTATTATCATTTGGATCCTTCTTAAAAACAATCAAAAAGCAAAAGCTTTTGTGACGCAAATAAAGTTGTTTGTTTTAGACAGTACTATGCTGAAGAGAATAATTAATTTAGGGTTGCCTAGCGCTATGCAGATGTTTTTTGAAGTGGCTATTTTTACGTCAGCTATTTGGTTAAGTGGGCTTTTAGGGAAAAATGCACAAGCAGCAAATCAAATTGCTCTCAATTTGTCTTCTATGACATTTATGATTGCAATGGGATTAAGTGTTACGGCCATGATTCGTGTTGGAAATCAAAAAGGGCTAAAAAATTATGTTGAGCTGCAGCGTATTGCAAAATCTATATTTTTGATGGGTATTATGTTTGCGTCTGTTTTCGCGCTTCTTTTCTTTATTTTTCACGATATTTTTCCGGCACTTTACCTTGATTTAGAAGACGTTAATAATTATTTAGATAACCAGGAAGTGGTGGCAATTGCTTCCAAATTATTGTTGGTGGCTGCTTTATTTCAAATTAGTGATAGTGCTCAAGTGGTTTTTTTAGGGGCGCTTAGAGGGTTACAAGATGTTAAGATACCAACAATACTCACTTTTGTGTCTTATTGGGTAATTGGATTTCCTACTAGTTATTTTTTAGGAAAAGAAACAGCTTACGGCAGTACAGGTATTTGGATTGGTCTTTTAGTGGGATTAGCATCGGCTTCCATTTTTTTATATCTTAGATTTATTTATTTAACTAATCGCTTGATTCAAACTCATAACAACAATTAACTATGGAATTACCAAAATTTATATTAGGAGATAACACAGAATTCCCAAATGCTATCTTTGTGATTCATACCGAATTCCCTCGTTTCATAATTAATTTAGAAACAGATGAGGTGGAGTGGTTAGAGGATTTTGATACCCAAGATGAAGAAGAGCTTCTTTCAGAAACCGAAACTGCAATTAAAGAAGCAACAGAGTTTTATGATAAAGAAGTTTCTACTTACGATAATTAATTATGTTAGATCAACTTATAGAGCTTGACAAGTCATTGCTGATATTCTTAAACAACCTAGGGTCACCATCATGGGATGGCTTTTGGCTGGTGGTGACAAATAAGCGTACCTTTATTCCAATGTACATGGTTTTACTTTATTTAATGTGCAAGTCATTAAGTAAAAAAGGGGTGTTTTTTCTGGTGATTACAGTCGCGTTAATGATCTTATTTACCGATCAATTCACCAATTTATTTAAATTCACATTTGAACGTTTTCGTCCTTGTGCGCAAGAAGGGGTCTTTGAGTTGATAAGACAAGGTAAATGTGGAGCCACTTATGGTTTTTTCTCTGGACATTCCTCCAATTCAATGGCTACGGCTATATTTGTTGGCTTCATGCTACGTCCGTTGTACAGAAACTTGATTTATATGCTTATACTGTGGAGTATTGTTGTGGCGTATAGCCGTATTTACCTAGGGGTGCATTATCCTCTAGATGTTTTATGCGGTCTTAGCTTCGGGCTGATCACTGGATATGGCTTTTATAGAGCTTTTGAGGCGTTAAGAGCGCGTTTTGTGTAAGTTAAGTAAGTATTCAGCAGCCGCAAAAGGGGAGCGCTTATTGGAGTTAATGAGTGCTATTTGAGATTCCATCTTTTCACTAATTACGTCGTCTTTAAAAAATTGATCTTTTAATTGATTTTCAATAGATTGAATAAGCCAAAATATATTTTGCTCTTGTCTTTTTTTGCTAAAATAGCCTTCTGATTTTGTGTGACTTACATAGTCTTTAATCAAAGCCCAGCTTTCGTTAACACCTTTGGATTCTAGTGCGCTACACAAAATTACTTTTGGCATCCAATTGGAGGTTTTTGCAGGGTAGAGGTGAAGGGCTCTGTTGAACTCCAACATTGCTTTTTTGGCGGCGTTTTTATTGGCGCCATCTGCTTTGTTAATAATAATGGCATCGGCCATCTCAATAATTCCACGCTTAATACCTTGAAGTTCGTCGCCGGCACCCGCAAGTTTAAGAAGCAAGAAAAAGTCAACCATACTGTGAACGGCTGTTTCACTTTGACCAACCCCTACAGTTTCAATTAAAATAACATCAAATCCTGCCGCTTCGCAAAGTGTAATCGCTTCTCGCGTGTGACGGGCTACACCTCCAAGAGATTCTCCTGCTGCAGAGGGTCTGATAAAGGCATCTGGGTTTCTCACTAAAGAGTCCATTCGTGTTTTATCGCCTAAGATACTTCCCTTACTTAGGCTGCTACTCGGGTCTACCGCCAAAACAGCTACTTTACTTCCTAAGCTGGTTAAGTAAGTGCCTAATGCCTCTATATAAGTGCTTTTTCCAACTCCTGGCACTCCTGTAATTCCAATTCTTATAGAGGGTTTTATGTGTTCTAAGCACTTTTCAATTAAAGTATTTGCTTTTGTTTGGTGCGCAATATTGTGGCTTTCAATCAAGGTGATACCGCGACTTAATGCCGTAGTATTTTTATCGAGAATTCCTTGAAGTAATTCCTCTACAGTGGGTTGTTCTTTACGCTTTCTTTTTAAGTTGGAGATCGCATTCTTATTGGTAGCTTCTTGGTTAGAAATTCCTTTATTTTCACGAAGTGCAGCGTTATTTGATTGGTTTTTGTTCACATTTAAAAGATTGGCACTAATTTAATCTAATTTTTTATACTTGAAATGTTTTTTTGATTGTTCGTATCTTTATATTAAATTTATTTCAATGAATTTTAAAACATTTTTACTGAAGTTGTCAGATAAACCGACTAAGGTCATAGCCCCTGAAGTTGCTTATAGCGCTTATGTGCCTATTGATTTATCAAAAAATAATAAAGCCCTAAATGGGCTTGATGTTACTAGTTCTAAATCATGGATAAAATATATAAATGCATACTTACGAAAACAGCATAAAACAATTGCATATGGTGGGTATTTAGAGCAGCGTTCTATATATGAAAGAAGTCGTTATTTTAATGAGGTAAAGGAATTGGACTCAAGGAATATACATTTAGGAGTTGATTTATGGTGCACGGTTGAAACTGCAGTTATGGCGGCATTTGATGGTGAGATTCATAGTTTTGCAGATAATGTTAATCACGGCGATTATGGCCCTACTATTGTTCTAAAACATTGTATAAAAAATGTTGTTTTTTACACCCTTTACGGTCATTTATCTAGACCATCAATTATAGGTTTAAATAAAAACACCCAAATACTTAAAGGTGAAGTAGTTGGGTTTTTAGGAGACGCTAAAGTAAATGGTGATTATGCTCCGCATTTACATTTTCAAATCATAAAAGATATCGAGCATTATCAAGGCGATTATCCAGGTGTTTCCTCGGCGGCTAATTTAGAATTTTATACTACTAATTGTCCAGATCCTAATTTAGTATTGAAGTTATAATTGTATATAATATTAAAGCATATGATAGTTATCTCAGCCCATTTATATCATATCTAGATACAAAGTTCCAAACTATTTCAGATGTGCTCTGACCTTCATAGGTTTCGCTAAACCAAACATGGTCTCCTCCAATATATTTGTAATGCTCAATAGAAACTGAACTATCTAATTGGTTATAGACATAGTGTTCAATAGTCATCGCTCCACTAGTGTCGCTGCTTAGGGTAGGAGTTGTAATTATATTATTAAAATTAATCCAATGGTTCAAGGTAGTTTGTACTGAGCTCCAATCACTACTTCCGTTATAGGGTAAAACGCTATCTGAGGTTCCGTGAAGATGCACTACAGGCATAGAGTGGCTTGTTGGGCCTATGCAGTCTAACATTGCTCCAGAAACAGATGCGACTGCTGCAATTACTTCACTTTTATGATTCGCAAGTCCGTAGGCCATCATACCTCCGTTTGAATATCCAGCAGCATAAATTCTCTCCATATCAACATTGTATTGAGATGAAAGCTCATTAATCATAGCTTGAAAAAACCCTAAATCATCAGCGGTACTTTTATTATCAACACTAGTTGGGCAAGGATTCCAATGGGAAGACCCATCAAGGCAACTCCCTTGTGGGTACACCAAAATAAAAGTTTCAGATTCTGATAATGCTCGCATATCAGAGTAATTCATATAATTTTCTGAAGTATCGCCAAACCCATGAAAATTAAATAGCACAGGAACATTCATACTGTCATCATATGAATTAGGTACATACAACACATACTCTCTTACACTCCCATCGAGAACTAAGGTTTCAGTATTTTCGTTTTGAATGCATGAGTTAGAAGTGTTTTTTTTTGGGTCACAGCTTGAAAACATAAAAACGAAAGCAGTTGCAAAAACTAGTTTATTCATAATTAAAAATAAATATTTTTTTTCAATAAAGGCTTTAAACAAGAAAAAATTAAATTATAATTATATAATCGCGTTATCATTTCATAATATTTAGCTATTATTTATATCTTTTCTTGTAGCCAGTTATTTTTTCACTTTCTTCATTTCATTTGCAATTTCGATTGAGTTTAAATCTCCAATTTTATTCAATTCATATTTGATATTTTCATAATCAGTTTTATTTCTATTTTGAGAAAGCTTATAGGCTGCTTGGATTTCATTTATTTTAATAGAAAAGCCAACAATTCCATTTACTTGCTTAAGCGTTTTACTTGACATTTTTTCTACAGAAATAGGGTTTTTAGAATTCTGTTCGTATTTATGAACTAATTTAGTAAGAGATTCAAGCAGTTTTTTTCCTTTAATTACTTTAACTTTTCCATAGACGTGCACAGCAACATAATTCCATGTCGGGACATTTTTTTTTTGATACCAAGAGGGAGAAATATAGCTATGTGGACCATTAAAAATAGCTAATATTTCTTCTTTATTTTTTAAGTTTTTTGCTTGCGGATTTGATTTTGCAATATGCCCAAATAAAACGTCTTCTCCATCTTCGTTTTTATCAAGTTCCATTGGAATATGAGTCCCTGTAATTTTACCGTCAACTTGGCTTATTAAAATTCCAAAACTATTTTCATTTAAGAATTTTTTTACTTCTTCAATATTTTGGTTTTTATATATATTTGGAATAAACATTAAGTTTTGTTTTAATTAACCACAACGCCGCGCTATTCACAGTGATGTTCTGGATTTTAAATTGATGTATTTTTATGCTATTAATTAAAAAGACAAAAAGAACGTTATCAAATTTTGGTATAATGACTCGATAAGCTCTGTTTTGTTTGATGCCTCCTCAACTAGATTGCTAGCACTTCACATAACTTCTACACCCACCGCTATTTGGGTTTGCCTTTAGTTGAATTGTGCGTTATCGTGTTATTTATGATTAGTCACGTGTTTTTAGCACTAAGGTCAGTAATAAATTATATACGTTGTTAGCAATTCGTTTTTCTCTGTCTTTTGAAAATTCTAAATTAGTCTTTAAAATACCAAAATGGAATTTTCGTTTTTGTTATGCTAATTGTATCATTATCAACTATTTTTAATCGATTTATTTTTAGTAAATGCTTTCCTTCAGTAAGATTCTTCACATTAATATATGTTTCGAAACCTAATTGATTCTTATTATTTTTTGAAATTAAAAAATCGTGTTTGTAAATTGTTGAACCGATATATATTTGATTGATTTTGTTAAACATTTCAAGGTACTTTGTTGATAAACTATCTCTTTTTCTACTTAACATTGAACTATCTGAGAGATTTATATTATAACCTCTATTATCCTTTTTTGGTATTAAACTTGGGTAAAATTCAAAGATTTCATTTTCTATTTCATTTTTATAAGCGCAAAATATTTTAATATAATCTTCAGAAATTAATTTTGATTGGATAGTTGCTGATTCAACTAAATCGAATTCGGTTGTTAACATATCGTCGTAGTTTTCCTTGTTTAGTGAAATTTGTTTATTCGATAGTTGGCTATCTAAATAATTTGAGTTTTGATATTCAAGACCTGTAAAAGAAACAATAGTTAAATATAAAGGAACTAAAACCATACTGATTCGTCTACTAAATTTATTATCTAAAAAATTATAAAGTAAAGGTCTATATAAAAAAGATAAAGTTAAGAAGCTAAATAACCAATAAAAGGGGAAATATATTTTGGCTAATATTTTTTTCTTTTTCAAGAAGCCTTGAGTGAAAAAATCAACTAATGTTAAAAAGCTACCAAATGCCACTACTAATAATAATCCGTTTCCTAAAATATTTCGAAATAATTCTGGAAGATTTTCATTACTTAAAATAAATTTTATAATAATACTAATTATTAATATTATCATAAAAAAAGAAACTATATAAAAAATTAACAAAAAAGAAACTGCAAACATTATACTACAGTAGTTTTCTAAAGTTGCTATATACTTATCAAAAGAGATTATTTTTTTCTTTAGATAGTTTTCGAATCTATTTTCATAATTTAATTTATCAAATTCTATATCTCCTGAAACATAACGTAAGCCTAATGCTCCAATCCATAAACCTCTTAAAGTTAAATGTAATAAAAGATTAAATATTAATATATAGCAAGAAATTATAACCATTGCAAAAAAAAATGATTTATGTTTTATGTCTAGAATTACAGCTTTATTTATTATAATTTCTATTGTTTCTAATGATGAGAATAGTCCAAAAATAGCAAATCCAGATATTAATAATTCTAATTGCCAACTATCTTGCTGTAATTTATCTAATAATTTTCGAAATTTTTTGTTTGTAAATTCATTATTCATTCTATTCATGTCTTTTTAGAAATGTTTTATGCCAACGCGCTATTCACAGTGATGTTCTGGGTTTTAAATTGATGTATTTTTATGCTATTAATTAAAAAGACAAAAAGAACGTTATCAAATTTTGGTATAATGACTCGATAAGCTCTGTTTTGTTTGATGCCTCCTCAACTAGATTGCTAGCACTTCACATAACTTCTACACCCACCGCTATTTGGTAGAGCGCGGCGATAATGCACAGTCCCATAGGGAGGGGGAGTGAACTATGTAGCCATTTGGGTTCACCTTTAGGTGAATTGTGCGTTATCGTGTTGGTTAATCCCTGTTTTAATGGGGTTTACATAATATTGTGCGCTCGTATTATGTTAACAATTGTTCGTAAAATCCACCTATTTTGTTTTTTCTATCTACAAAGTGCATCTCCAATATCCAGTTTCTTTCTTGTCCATTTTTGTCTAAATCAAACATATCATTATGATTGTCTGGATGTACATACAGTTGATAGTTTCCGGGTTCTACTTTTTCATGTGGAAATTCTCCGATTAAATGTCCAGCTATTTCTCCGCCAAATTCCCATCCATAGTGTTTAGCTTTATTTACAGCGAACTCAAATAATTTTGAAGCCTTGAGTTTAGTCTGGCCATCAAACCATTTTTTTGTTTCCCGCCATGCATTTTCTATATCATCTTTTAGTTTTAGTTTCAAACTGTCGCCTCCAATTACATAAGTCCGTCCTAAATCTGCTTCCCAGTTTTCGATAATTGGTCCAAAATCAAAAAATAATATATCATTTTTTTGAATTGTCTTATTTGGAGGGTTTTCTTTATACGGATGCAGTGTGTTTTCCCCACACCTAACAATTCTTTTATGCCAATGTTTTTCAATACCAAATAATTGTTTTGCTAAATCGAAAACTTCCTTATTTAATGTTTTTTCATCTTTACCGGCAATTATTAAATTTCTAGTTTCAACTTCATTAAACAATTCAATAGCTATTTTTTCTGCTTTAATTATATTTGATTTAACGATATCCATATTTCAGGTTTTTTGAGTGATTAAATGACGCACAACGGGTAATGGATGGTTAGTGGCGTTTTAAAAAATGGAAACTTTCAGTTTAGTATAGAGTTTTATTGAAAAAAATGAATTTCAAGACTAACACAATATAGCCATTAACTATACAGGTTGTTGTAGTTTGTTTTATATTAAAATGTAACAGGTATTTCTATAGTATTATTAGTGCCTGCTTCATCACCGCCAATTGCATTGTAGGTGATAATAATTTTCCCGCTTTTTTCATCTTTAATTTCAAAATCAACTTCTGTTTCAAAAAATGCAGGTTTAGAATGCATCGAATTCCCATCCATGGTTGATAAAATTCCAGAGTTTCCTTGTTTATTAAGTAATTTGTTATTTTCATCTACAATTTTCACAAGTCCTAATTCTCCTTCATACGCAAACCAAACTCCTTCTGAGTTAACCTTTACATATAAAGGGGATGTGATTTTTTGATTGTCTTTGATATTTGTTGTTGGAGTTTTTCTCTTAGGCTTCTTCACATTATCAACTGTTTCATCAAGTTGTTTATTAATTTCAATAGTTGTATTGGCACTTTTGTTTTCTTTACATGAAAATAAAAAAAACATAATAAATATTATAATTGACAGAACTGATATTTTTTTATTCATTTTTCCTTTTTTAGCTTGAATTATTTTTAATGAACCACAACGCCCAAGATATCTCGCGTCTCCATGAGCAACCAGTGGATATGCGATGATATCTAATGATGTATGCAGTATTTCCTACTCTATTAATCACATGATGGCACATTTGCCCCATTTTCATCAATTTCAAATGCTCCCATGTTTTGTATGTAGTCTTTTATAAATTGATAGTCTATAGACATACTTCCTGGATTGTTAGGAGGCATATATAAGTCCCAGTCTGTATTGTTTTCAAAATTCCATGCATTTATATTACTTAGTCTATGACAGCTCAAACAATTATTCCCAGGAATGTCTATATGTTTCAAATCCCAATTTGAGAATTCGTTTCCAATGACACAATACTTGCTGTTAGGGATTGCCACTTCAGGCAGTACAGCTTCATTTGGATTGTTTGGCATTTTTGCTCCAACGATCCACCTTGAATGAATGAACGGATCGGATGCGTGACAAGAATTACAATTCTGAACTGCTATATCTATTGGAGATTTCCAGGCATCTCCGTAATTTGAATCGCTAGGAACAGGCACATAAACATTGGGTTGATTATAAGTGTTTGTAGGTAGATAACCATCTATTAATTCAAGAAATGCTGTCTTACCCGTAGTTGTATTATAACCAATCATTTGAGCAAAATTGTCTCCTCTTCTACAGAAAAAAACCCATACAACTTCTGGTCTGGGGCTACCATTATTATTGGTTCCTTCAATCCTACCTATACGAGAGCCTACCAAACAGTCACCATCTAAATCAGGGTTATCACATGCATATTTGGGTTGGTCTGTAAATACCTCAACACCATTTACATAAATTGGTATTAGCACACCGTCTTCACAGTTAAAAGAAGGTATAGACCCCAATTCAGTTTCTATTAATTGAGCTTGTAACAGGGCTGAACCAGAAGTTACGGCTTCGTAGTTGTCTTTTTTACATTTTGACAAAAATAAAATAGAGTTAACTAAAAGAAGTAGAACAAATATTTTTTTCATGTATAAGATTTTTGTTTAAGTACTCCTTGGTCATTTATATTACACATAACAGTTTACATATGAAACTTAGTGTGTTAAAAGACGCAAATTTTTTGAATAAACATAGAACCGATTTTTTTTTAACTTATTCATTTTAAAAGCCAAATTCAAAAAATTGGTAGACTTCGAAAATAAACTCCCCCTTTTGGTTTATCACTAACTAGTTATGTTTTTTACACGTTTTTATAGCCAGTTATTATTCCAATAACTTTTAGTTGAACAACCAACTATTTCTTATCATTTTACCTTTTTATGAGGCATTTGGGTCAGTTACAAAAACGGACTCGATTACTTTTAGTGAGGAAGCATTTCCTTTTAATGGTATTTCTTTTCCCTCTCGTTTTATGGTTGTGATAACATTTGTTCTATTTTTCCACGAAAAGGAATCTCCTATAATTTGTCTAATAGTACTTCAAAATGGTTTATCATTAACAGCGTAAATAGCTATACTTCTCCATCTATAGTCAATTGTTCACTAGTAGTTATATCTTTTTCAACTGCTTTTTTTAAACCTTTTGTTAAAATTTTTAGGAGTTCCTTTATTTCAGTACCAGTATTTTATTTATTTTGAACTATTAAGCTCGTCTAATTAAAAAGACTTAAAAAAATAGTCATGGCAATAATTTGTTTAAATTTTATTCAAATATTTTTTATTCTATAACTAACTTTTTAGTAGTTTTCCCTTTATCTGCTATTATTTCAACATAATAAAGACCTATAGGCAAATTTGTTGTTGATATTGCATTTGTGTTAGAAATTAGTACTAATTGCCCTAAATTAGTATAAATAGTTGCTTTTTTTAAAAGGAATCCTTCCGATAATTGAATGGTAAACTTTTCTTTAGTAGGATTAGGATATATGCTAACTTTTGATTGTACAATATCATCTAAACTTAATATTGCATTTAAATCATAAATACGAACTTCACCTAAAGTGGAACCGTTATCACCATTTTTTGTTGCACCTATTGCTAGTGTAGAGCCGTTAGACGATAAACTTAATCGTAGACCAGAATGATCGTAAGCGGCTGCGCCATCAATATCATTTCCTATATGTGTCCATACGCCAGAAGTGAATTTATATATACGTACATGACCCGATTCTGTGCCATTACCATTATCCTTACTTGCACCAACAGCCATTATATTACCTTCTGAAGATAGACTTATGTAAGATCCAAACCAATAACCAATGTCTTAACCAATAATGTCTTGCACTAATTGTATCCAGACATTAGAGACATTCTTATAAATACGTGCAATACCAGTACTATCACCATTTAAATAACCAGTTGTAGCCAATATGCTTCCGTCTGACGAAAGGTTTACACTACGACCAAACAAACTATGTTCGTCATCGCCATCAATATCTTGCCCCATTTGAGGATAAACTTACGGTATTACCAAATCTATCACTTTCAGCTTCTCCATAAATATCTTGCCCTATTTGAGTCCAGACCCCACCTATATTTTCAAAGACTCGTAACAATCCCGAATCAATACTGTCTCCATCATGAAGAGAGCCACCAATAGCGACTATTGTACCATCAGAAGATAAACTTACAGCATCACCTATTAAATCATGATCACCTTCCCCATATATGTTATTACCCACTTGTATCCATACACCAGAGTTATACTCATAAACACGTACTAAACCAGAATCATAGCCATTCCCATCATTATAGGGAGAACAAGTAGCTACTATTGTGCCATCAGAAGATAGGCTTACATCGTAACCAAAATAATCATCAGCTGTATCTCCATTTAAACCTTGACCTATTTGGCTTTGGCTAAAAGAAATGAAAGAAGTTAAAATAAAAAGAAGTAATATTTTTTTCATAAAAGATGTTTTAAAAAGTTTGTTAAATTTTAATATATATAGCTTTATATTTTATGTTAGTTCCTAATTCCATTATTTGGTTTTATTAGTTTTCTTAATTCAATCAATTTTTTTTTGGTTTGGTCAAATGTGTTACAACGCCGCGCTATACACAATGACGTTCTGGGTTTTAAATGGATGCATTTTTATGCGATTAATTAAAAAGACAAAAAGAACGTTATCAAATTGCGGTATAACGAATTGATATGCGCTATTTTGTTCGATACCATCTAAAGGTGACTGTTGGCACTTCTCTTAATTCCTACGCCCACCGCTATTTGGTAAGCACGGCGATAATTCACAGTCCCAAAGTGCGGGAGAGCGAAGCACATAGGCATTTGGGTTCACCTTTAGGTGAATTGTGCATTATCGGTTTGTATATGAAACCTAGCGTATAAAAATTCTGCGAGTATTTTCGTAAGTAGGCTAGAATTAGTAATGAATTATATACTTTGTTGTAAAGCGTTTTAAATTATTACTAATAAAAAAATTCTGGCCATTTGTTCTTAAATTTTTTAAGTAGTTCTTTCTCACTATCACCAAACACTTTTTTTATGGCATTCTCATGACTACTATTTATTAATTCATTGTTATAATGGGTGATTTTTTCTATGCCATATTCTTCGTCAATAAATTCAGCAAACCCCCAAAAAACACCATAATTATATTTTCCTAACTCCGTAAGTTGATATATGTGTTCAATTCCCTTCAATGAATAAGATTCTCCATTAGCATAAGCGGTATTTAATTTTTTGGTATAATCAAGTATGTAAGCTCTGTCAGTTTTAATGTTTTCTCCAGCATGTTTAAGATTATAAGATAAAAACAAAGCATGTCCTTCAATTATCCATTGGAAAGCACCCTTATTTTTTTCAGCTATAGTATTCAAATTCCATGCTTGATATTGGAATATGTGAATTAATTCATGAAATAGAATGTTATCTATATTATAGTTTGGCAATGTTTCTGAATTACTAAGTAAAAAAGTTGAATTTTCATTAAAAAATCTACCATCATATTTATATTTAAACATAGTATCATTTAGATATAAAACGGTAGTCATTTTAGGCGAAGACGCTTTGAATTCTTTTTTTAATATCTCAATGTTTTCAAAAATATTAGAAGATTGGTCGCCATATTTTTTTATAAAATTTTTGGATTGATATACCTCTATACTGTCCTTTTTAAGAAAACGCATTTCAGCAGGTGCAGTCATCTGATCTTCAAAAAAATATTTCTTAATCTCATCACCGTTCGTTTTACATCCATAAATCATAAGAGTAAATATTACTGCTAAGCACTTGATAATAATTTTCATAGTTTTTTAATGTTATATAACGTATTAAACAATCCCTCGTTTTAATGAGGTTTATTTTGTGTTAGTTGTTGTTACCTTTTCGATAAAATAATTGAGTTCGTTTTATAGTTTCAGCCTGTCTTATAGTTTTTTAGAAACTAGTAGCCGATTTCAATTTTATTGTTTTCACTTTCTTAAATTGATAAATTTGTTATTATTTATAACTTATTACTGTTCTAGGATAATTCATCTAATACGAATGTTGGTGTATCTGGTTGACCATTCCAACTATTGTTAAATGGCTTTAAGTTTTTAGTGTGTAGTAAATCACCTTTAACGTCTGAAGTCAAATAAATACCCCCCTGTGCTGCTGTATCATAGGCAGTAGTTATTTTTTCATTGCCTCTTTTTCTTCAATATAATCTAGTTTTATAAATTTAAACAGACTGTCCAATGTTGACTTAAAATATATTCCGTGGTAACCAAGTTCCAAATCTAAATCATATAAATTATTTTTTGTTTTGGATGCACTTAATACTTTAATAGAACCTTTTGGCATTTGAGCACTCATCTGTTTTAAAACTTCAATCGCCATAGGCATACTTTGACCCATTGAGGTGAAATCTGAGGAGAGGTAAACTTCTAAAGTATCAGTATTTGAATCTTTAAATACGTTTTCAAGTATTTCAATTTGCTGTAATACTTGTGCCTTTTCATACTTAGAAAAATTATTAAAAATCACTTTTTCTTGAGAGTATACCTTAGGTGTTAAAATAATTAAGATCAGGGTAAATATTATTTGTTTCATTATTATTTGTTTTTATAAACCGATTAAAATTAAGATTTGTTACTTTTTTGTGTGAAATGTTCGTTGAGGGGCATCGTTAATAACGTTTTGTGTATGAGTAGTAGCCTATTCCGTCTAAGAGCCGTCATATACTTTTAAACTATTTCCGTAATAAATTTGACTAGTCAACATCTCAATACAAGCTATCATTCCCGATCCACAACTGAAAAAAAGTTCTTTTTCGTTATTGTATTGTTTGTCTAAAAGACTCATTCTCTTATTAATAAAAAAATTATTTCAGCACCATACCTTCTTTAGAAAACTGTTTGAAACTAATATAGGCAGCCCCCAAGGCTAATACGGTAAGGGATAAAACAATGGTAATATATTGTTCTATTACGATAGTTCCAGCAATAATTTCTTTTGTTGCAAGTGCAATATTTAATATTGGAATCCAAACTGTTTGCCAGTTTAATTCTACTCCTGGCATTAAGGCAATAACGGCAGGAATAATTACCACAATGACCATTGGTGTAACCAAACTTTGCGCCTCTTTAAAGCTTTTCGTTCTTATGACGATGGCAGAAAGCAAGCCCGCAAAAAATATGCTTAAGGGAAGGAGCATTGCAAAAAGCATAATTATAAATTTAACGCTTAACATATCACTTATAGAATTTAAAAAGTCTTGAGGGATGTCAGGAAGAAATTTTAAACTTACAACCATGCCCAAAATTGTCATTAATGCAGCTGATAATCCTACCAAAGAAATAGTTATCATTTTACCTACAAGAATTTTGAAACGAGAGGCAGGTACCGTTAAAAGTGTTTCTATTGTTCCTTTTTCCTTTTCTCCTGTTATTAAGTCAATAGCTGGATACATACAACCCGTGAAACAGAACATAATAAAAATATACGGTAATAACCCGCCAATCATTTTGCTAATTTGTTCTTTTGGTGAAGCAATGTCTATTTTGGAAATAACTATTGGTGTAAAGGCTTCGGATGAAATATTCAATTGTTTTACTCTATCATTGAGTATTTGAGATTTTAGTGCATCGATTTTTTCTGAAACCCTGTTGTATAGCAATAGATTTGTTGACTTATAATATAGATTTATATTTCCTGACTTCATCTGATTTACATTTACCGTAAAATCAGATTGGAATTCAACAACCGCATCCAAGCTATCATTTAAAATTGCTTTCTTGCCCGTTTCTAAATTATAATGATCGAATAATTTAAAATTGTCTTCTTCAAATTGTCTTTTTATCGTTTTAGAAGTTCCAATTAAAGCTATTTTTAATTGTTTTTTCCCTTCTTTATCCATTAAATTCTTTTGCAATTTTTGAACACCAAAAAGTATCATCGGAATTACAATAGCGGGTAAAATTATTGCTGTAATTAAGGTTCTTTTATCCCTAAGTGTATCCGTTAATTCTTTTTTTACTACTGTTAGAATGATTTTCATATAATATTTGGGTTAAGCAACTAGATAAGTACTATTTTTTTCAACGATTTGAATAAATGCTTCGGTTAAAGAATGATTTAAAGATTGGCTTCTGAAGTTTTCCATGGTATCATTATAAATAAGATTACCTCTGGAAATAATGGCCAAATCATCACACAACAAATCTACTTCACTCATAATATGAGATGAGAATATTATTGTCTTTCCTTCTTGTCTGCATTGTTTAATCAGTTCAATAATATTATGCGCTGTAATAACATCAAGTCCGGATGTAGGTTCATCAAAAATAACAACACTTGGGTCGTGTATCATACTTCTTGCAATAGATACTTTCTGCTTCATTCCAGTAGAAAGTTGACTGATTCGTTTTTTTGAAAACTCATGAATATTTAGTTGATCGAAAAGTAATTCTTTACGATGCTTGAATTCTTTTTTTTCCATCCCATGTAAATCAGCGAAATATTTCACTATTTCACCAGGAGTAAGTCTGTCATATAAATTGGTGGACCCAGTTAAAAACCCAATTTTACTTCTAACCAATTGCGCATTTTCTAAAACACTAGAACCACTTACAAGTATGTCACCTGAAGTGGGAGTGAGGATTGTAGAAATCATTCTTAATAACGTAGTTTTTCCAGCCCCATTGGGCCCTAGCAATGAAAAAACTCTTCCTGGTGTGCAAGTAAAACTGGCATTGTTTACCGCAAAAATAGATGTGTCATTATTTTGCAGTTCTTTTTGTTGTTTTTTACTTAATACATACTGTTTTGTAACATTTTGAACTTCTATCATATGTCTAATTTTATTATTCGTTCTTTAATAATTTTTGATGTATGTACGCTTGTCTTTTTTTGTTTACACATAACCGTATATAATAATAGTAGTGTGTAGCGATAGCGGAGCATTACTCTGATACAATTTTCTACTTAGTTTTTTGTTTTTTTATAAAATTCAGCATCATTTCCCATAATATAGGTTCTTTTTAACATCGTTGTATTTTTATAAGATTTATATCCTCTGCTAAAACCTTTCGATAGAAATTTATTATCAAATGAAAATATATTTGATAGAAAATTCGCATCTTCTTCTGGCATATAGTATATATTTAGTTCAGTACCTTCTGCTAATTCTGCTAATAGTTCACCTATAATAATATCATCTTTAGATGAAGTATTTAATATTATATTGAATGTTCTTCCTGCAATATTGGTTAACTTTTTTGAAGATTTCCATAAAGTGGGCACTTGTGGGAATAAAACTATGACGTCTATGATTTTTGAACTGTTGACTAATGCTCCCTCTATCGGAACGTTGTCAGTTAACCCTCCGTCTGCCCAACTTTGCCCATCTTTTTGTACTGGTTTCATTAAAACAGGAACTGATGCAGAGGCCCAAATCCAATCTAGCATATCTGTATAAGAAGATGAATTTGTGGATTTTATAAACTTCTTTGAAGTATTTAAGTTTGTAGTTACACAAAAAAGAGTTTTTTTCTGTTGCAGAATATTTTTATAATCTTTTTCCGTGAATGTTTTTTCGATAAGTTTTCTTAAGTTTTTTGATTCTCCAATAGAAGAGTATCCAAACAATGCCCTTAAAATTGATTTAAACACTCTTATTTTTCCATTTGATCTAATAGGATTAACATTATAGACATCTTTGTTAGTTATTGTGTTAAATAACATTTCAAGACTTTCAAATTGGTTTAGAATAACTGAAGACATGATTAAAGCTCCTGCACTAGTTCCTCCTACACACTCGTATTCTTTCCCAGATTCAACTAACCCTTTAGCAAATCCTGCACCCCAACTTCCGCGAGCCCCTCCTCCTGAAATAATTAATGTTCTTTTTATATCGTTTTTTTCTTGGCTGTAGCAGAAATTCATAACCATTATATTTATTAAGAGGAATACTACTATTTTTGGATTCATAATTGTGTATTACGTTCAAGCTATGTGCAGTGCCCGGCGAAGCAAGAATTGCATATAGCCATTATTATGTTTAGTTATTTTTATCTCCAAAGTTCTCAGTTTTTTTAATTCGAATCCGCCTAAAAATTAGATAGACTAGAATAATCAGGCAACCACCCCAAAACAAACCATGAATGCTAAAAATAAACTTCGTAAAAAGGTCCATATTATTTTAGTTTTACAGCTGCACCGTATGCAAGAATTTCTGATGCTCCTTGCATAACCATAGATGTTGTTAGTCTAACATTGACAACACCATCTGCGCCAAGGGTTTTAGCATCTTTTACCATTCTTTGCATAGCCTGTTCCCTGGATTGAGCTTGTAGTTTGGTGTATTCTTCAATTTCACCGCCAACTATACTTTTTAGTCCTGCGAAAATGTCTCTACCTATATTTCTAGATCTTACAGTACTGCCTCTAGCAATGCCTAATATTTCACTAATTTCTTTGTTTGGTACTTTTTCTGTTGTTGAAATAATCATTTTATCAATATTTAAGGTTTTCTATACATTCTTTAATTAAATATAACATCGCGCTATACGCAGTGACGTTCTGGGTTTTAAATGGAAGCATTTTAATGCGATTCATTAAAAAGACAAGAGAACGTTATCAAATTGCGGTATAACGACTTGATATGCACTATTTAGTTCGATACCTACTAAAGGAGTTTGTATATGGTTTGTTGCGATGTTTAAGTAATTAATCTAGCAATTAATTTTATATGGTGTTAGCTGCTTTATTTTATTTCAAATTCTTTTACCAACGAATTGATAGGAATTGCCTTGACCTTCTCATTTTGCAATAAAAATAATATGTCTTTTGTTTTTCCAATTACTATTCCATTTATGTTTTCATTGTCTGAATATTTTAGCTTTATTGGTGAATTTTCCTTAATCTGGTTCATTGTATATGTCCCATAAATATCAGCGGAAATATACAAGTACAAAATAAATAAAACAGCAAATGAAGAGTATCTATAAACACTAAACCAACTTTTTTTGTCGCATCCAAAATTCAGTTTTGAGTAAATTTTCGGGTATTTTCTTTTCCATCTCGTATCAAGCTTAAAAAAAGTTAAAACTAATACAAATGTAATTGTAGAAAATAATAATATTTTGAAGTCTGAAAATGGCGCGATTAGAAAATCAAAAATATCTGCATAATCAAAAATGTTAATTCCAAATTCTATATACTTTTGAAAAGTAAAAAGCATTCCAATTCCAATAATTAGGATATAAGAAATAGTGAGAACTGTTTGTGCTTCCTTTAAAATAAGTTCCGAAGTGTCTTTAATAAATCCTTCTTTCATGTTTTTGAGTTATATTTCTGCTAACGTTCTCGTGTATGGTGCGTTTGCATCCCGCAGGGTGCATATGCATTATCCAAATTGTTTTAGTGCGTTTTAATCTGTTTTAATTTCTAATGTTTTCACCTTTTGTTCCAAATCGGTGACATTAATTTTCCCCCCTAATAATTCTATTTCTATATCGAGGATAACTATCATTTCTTCAAGGAAAATTATATAATGTTCAGCAGTTTTGTATTTAGCTAACCTTCTAAGGTTGATTATATAATTATAAATTAAGTTATGAGAATTTTCAGATATATTTTTAGATACTAACTCATTAGATATTATTGTTTCTAACAAGTCAGGATATGGAATTGGATTGTTCTGTTTTACAAATTCTATTTTTTTTTGCGAGTATTTAATAGAATCCTTTTCAAATTCAATAATTTTTTTAGTTAGGAGGTCGGAATATACGCTTGTTTTGGATAAAATTATTTTAGCCGTTTGTAGAAGCTTAATTGTATCTTCATTTTCTTTGTCTTTGATAGCTGAATTTGTTAGCCAAATAGCTATTAAGACGCCAGAAAGAGTTGCAACTAACGTTGAGATAAATGAAACCCATTCTTTTTTACCAATACCATTATTTATTAACTTCTTAAAATTCATTGATTTCATATTAGGTTTTGCATAATGCACTACAACGCCGCGCTATACGCAGTGACGTTCTGGGTTTTAAATGGAAGCATTTTAATGCGATTAATTTAAAAGACAAGAGAACGTTATCAAATTGCGGTATAACGACTTGATATGCACTTTTTAGTTCGATACCACCTCAAGGTGATTGCTAGATATTCTCTTAATTCCTACGCCCACCGCAATTTGGAAGCACGCGGCGATATTGCACAATCCCAAAGGGTGGGAGTGCGAAGCACGTAGCCATTTGGGTTCACCTTTAGGTGAATTGTGCAATATCTAGTGGATATAAACCACTAGTGGTTTATATTTCCATTATATTTTTCTTTAAACTGGTTCAATACATCCCTATTTGGCATGTATTGAACCAGTTTTGTCTTTATAAAATTTATATAATATATTTTTATTTTACTCATTTTTCTGTAAATACTTGGGTGTAAATTTTGGTTGTCTTACTGCTACTATGTTCCTGTAGTTTTTTAATATGTTGCAAACTAATTCCTTGTTCTAAAAGGGCGGGAGTGCGAAGCACGTAGCCATTTTGGCTTACCTTCAGGCTAATTGTGAATTATCAATTTATATAAACCCCGTTTTATTGCAGTTTATTTTTTGTTAGGCAACGTAGGTTTAAATTTAGGGAATAGTATTACACCTTTTTCACCCTCAAATGAAGTATGCTGTTTTTTATTATTTCCTTCTAGGTCTATGGAATAAATATTTAGACCTGAAGATATTGTATCCTCAGAACAGAAATAAATTCTGTTTTCCTCTTTATCTGAGAAAAAGGGAAAGTATTCTCCAATACTATCTGATTTGGTTAAGTTTTTAAGATTTGAACCATCCATATTTATACTATATAGATCTAGATTCATCATAAAAACATATGTATTTCCATCCGGAGATATGGCGGGGAATATGCCAATCCCCACACTTTCGTTAGTCATTTCTTCAATTTGAAACCTTTTAGTCAAATTTGTTCCGTCTGTATTGACAGTATATACAGATTGATAGTCATATTGCTTGCTATCTTTGTTTGTGTCATCTCTAGATGTCCAAAATGAAATCATATCATTAGAGTGGCTAAGTGGGAAAAAATCCCAATGCTTATGATTTGTTAGATTCCTCATATTAGTGCTATCTACAACAGCATATATTTCAGAGTTACCATCTAAATTTTTGGTAACACAAATTAAACTTCCATCTGAATGCCAATCTGATAACCCTTCATGAAGTTCGCCTTTTGGATTGGTTATCATTTTTAAATTTTGTCCAGTTTCTGAATCCATGGTGTAAGTGCCAATTACTCCATTTACTTTACCAGTAAAAGCTATTTTATTTCCATCAGGTGAATATATTGGCCACGTATTATTACCATCTTCAACCGTAATAAGTTTTCTCTTAGATTTAAAATCAGTTAGAGTATATATGCTTTTATCGGAGGGACTATAGTAGGCAATAATATTCTCACTAGAAGTTACACCAGCATCATTTTTGTTCAAGGAGGATCCATTCATTTTTTTGTTGCTGTTTTTACAACCGACTAAGCCGATGATTACGGAAAAAGTTAAAATTATTTTTGTTATTCTTTTCATATCTTGTTTTTTTATGTTGCATTATGTGACTGTATAAGAATAGTTGCGGATTTGTATGCAAGTAATTTCCTAAGGAAATTCAGATGTTACAAACACACAACTACCTTTTATTAAGCACTAAACCGCAATTATTTTTATACGTTGTTAACAAATATTTTTTTAGAAATTATATCCTAATGTAAATCCTAAATGAGGAAGAAATCCGGAGATATCACTCAAGAATTCAATTTCAGGAACATCACTATCAATATTTAATGTTCCACCTCCAAATATAATTTCAATTGTAAGTTGAGAGTCTAAAACCCATTGATATCCAGTAGCAAGTCCAAAAGATGAAATATTAGTTTTCAAATCATTATCATCTTTAGTGTTTATACTGTTATAAAATGGTCCAATGTGCCAACCTTCCATTAAATCTTTATTTGAAGAAAAATAATATCTTCCTTCTACATAATACCCTATTCCATTTGATTTTGAATCTACATTATTTACAGTAGTAGTAATATTGGAATAACCTAATTGTCCAATTACAGAAAAATGGTCAGATAAAGACCGTTCATATTGGACTCCTAAATTTCCAACTATTGCTCCCGCCTTTACAATGTTCTCTTGGGCAGTTAATCCATTAAACGCTAGTGCAAACGCACATAATAAAATTGTTTTTTTAATCATTTTCTTGTTTTTAAAATTAATAATGTATTTTTTCTATTTAATACTTGCCAACGGTTAGTATATGGCAAGTAGGGCAGTAGAAAGCGATAAACTTTCAATTTTGCTCTGAGCCATATTTTTATATTTTGTTTTTAACTTATTCATCTTAAAAGCCAAATTAAAAATTTGGCGTTGTTGGTAAATAGTACTGAACTTATGTAAACCTCCGAATGCCCTATTTGCTATATACAGAGTTGGCGGTTGTTTTTATTACTAAATACCAAGTTTGTCATAGACTGATTTATTGTATTGATAAGGGCCTGAATCTCCATTAGATTTGTGTGTTGTATGGCTTGAAGGCCAATTGTTCAATGCATAATCAATAATTTTTTGACCAAATGGAATATAAATAGCAAGCTCCTTTTTTAAAAGTGGCGGACATAAGCTGTCTTGTGTTTTGCTTTTATTTAGATTTATAGCAATTATTGGGATATTTTTTTCAATTGCGTAGTCGATTTCCCAACGAACATATTTGTAAAGATTCTTTGTCGAAGCCCCGATTAAAATTACAATAACTTTGGTGTTCTGTAATCTTTCTCTTAGTTTTTCCTTGATTTGCTCCTCACTACTACCGTCTCGTAAGTTATTTATATCGTGTGCATTATAGAAGTCAAATGCAATGTTGTCATTTTCTTTCCAAGCCTTCATTAAGTTGTAATATTTTATATCACTGTCTGCATCAAAGCAAACATATGTCTTATTTTTATATGCCATTTTATTCTGTTTTTATTTGAGGAATTGAGTTGCTTAATATTATAGTTAAAAAGATAAAAGAAATTGCGGTTTCTAATAATATCAATCCTTGTCCAATTTGGGTTATTGTTATTACAGAATCATAAGAAGTTGTGAATGAATTTGCTAGACTGAATAAAATCGAATCTTGAAATGTTGAAACTCCATTTTCCCATTTGAAATTATTCGAAAATGGTAGAGCAAATAAATAAGCAAATGATAGAATATTAAATCCAATTGATAAACCAAGATTCAAGAATCTACGTTTAATTCTATCAAAGTCAAATTCGGATTTTGTAATGCTGATACTCCAAGTATGGTAATAAAAGTAAGTATATACATTTGTAAAAATCAAATACCATACGATTAGATTTGTATATTCATTCTTTACATTTGAACACCATATTAAAATAATGAAAATCCATTTAAGTAATATGAAAATATCAACTGCAAGCCTTAATGCTGAAATTCTATTTTTAGGAGCAATTTTAACAGCAATAAACTTAAAAAGCTCGACTAGATTTAGATAACTTAAGTTTTCAATAAGCGAATCTATTAAACTGTAAATTATTCCTTTCTTCATTTTGTTTTTTAATTACCGCCAACGGTTTGAATATACGGTCGTTTTAATGCCGTTTATTTATTGTTAGGTACTTTTTTCATTCAGCTTTTGCGACCACTTGAGTTACCGTGTATCCTTTATTTTTCATTTGTTTAAGCAGCCCGTCTGGACCATGCAAGTGCAGTGTGCCGACCAGTATATACTCTACATTTTCATCTTCCAAATACTTTTCAAGCTTTGGTATCCATGCAGCATTTCGGTCAACAAGTAATGATTTATAGATACCTGGAAAATCGGTTATCATGATATCGATTTGCATATCCATCATTTCACTCGTGCCACGCTTCCAATCTGAAAGCATCCCCATAAGATCGTTTTCCATATTTTCCAAATCTTTCAACGAATGCATAACCATCAAATCTTCATTTCCTTTGCCCATGTTGACAATCATTTCGATTTGTTGCTCGGTAGTTTCAAAAAAACCAAGACTCTTTTTATCAGCAACAGCCTTTTCATAATAGTGTTTATCAACGCCTTCAGCCGTAATCCCTAATTCTTTCAATTTGTACATTGTCAAAGTTAATATTACCATTGAAGGTTTGAATTGTTCAAGCGCCTCTACAGGTATTCCAAGTTTTGCTAACTCACCTTTAAGAGCTTCGTAGGTTTGCTTCTTAAGAGTATTTGAAAGGCTATCTCCAGCAGGATACATAGATTTGGCTAGTATGATCTGATTAACTGCAGAATCCTCCAATTCTTTTAAGTCAGCTTCTAAAACTACTGTGTTTGCCTGCGCATATGCACTTTCAAACTCTGCTGGAAGAGGATAATTATCTGGCTGCAATACATGAATGGTTCCACCAATATACATTGTTGTTCCCTTCCCTTCAATTTTCCACACAGACGACTGTGCGCTCATTTCGCACAAAATGAGCAACATCATGCTTACAGTGGCAATTGTACTTTTCCAATTTTTCATATATAATTTGTCTTAGTTTTCTTATTGTGTCCAAACGGTTTGAATAAATGTCCGATTTATTGGCATTTATTTTTTGTTATTTCCAGTTTTTATTCCAAATACTGATTTAAATAATCAATAATATTTTCATTTGATGGTCTGGGGGCTGACGCGTCTAGAATCTTTCCGTCAGGCCCAATTAATGAAAACTGTGGTATTCCCATATTAAAATCATTAACATGTAACAACGTTAAAAATGGATCTTCAATCTCGCCTTTATCTATAAAACTCGTATGTTCTTGTGTTTTTCCCTTTTTTAAGGGTGATATTAATTGAATACCTTCTAATTTTTTTTTGATTACGTACTCTTTCCAAGAGTTCTTCTTTTCTTCAGAATCAATACTAATCGTTACAAATTTTATGTTTTTTCCTTTAAATTGTTTTTTTATTTTGTTCGCGTAAGGAAACTCTTTAATACACCACCCACACCAAGTTGCCCAAAAATCTATATACACGTATTTCCCTTCAAAATCACTTAAATTGACAATCTTTCCGTTGATGTCTTCATAGGAAAAGGAAGCTTTTTTGCCCTCAGCATTATGAAATTTTTGATAAATTTTAAATATTGGGTTAAACTGTACTATGAGATGTGGGTAATTAGTTTCTACAAATTCTTTGACCACTACTGCTTTTTCATAACTGTCTGTACCGTTTTGCAATTGCTCCTGTAATGGGTTCATAAATCCTATCATGGACTTAATGAAAATATCTTGAAGTTTTTTATGACCAATTGTATTATACACGCTATTTAGCTCTTCCATAGAAAGGGTATCTCTATAAGTCATAAGTTTAACAACCAATCGGATATAATCTTTACTTCTTTTAAGCTCTATTTTATTATCGGATTTAATGGATCTTGCCCATTTCACATCATTTGAGATAATCGAGTCTAAACTATTTTGGACATTATATATAAAACTGGCATAATCATAATCTATATTTTTTAATTCTCGTTCGATAAATTTCGAATCATTAATAAGTGTTTTTACTTTTACTTTGTTGCAATTAGTGACGCTATCTCTATAAAATGATTCTCGCTCTATCTTTCCATAAAAAGGAACCCAATGATTATACCATTCATAAGTCGATTTATCATAAAGATATTGATTTCTTTCAGCTCCATTTTTCGAAAAGGTAAGCTTTAATGAATCGATCATTATGTGTAAATTATCTCCAGGTTTTAAATATAAGAGTTGCTTGTAATTCTTATTAATATCAATTCAAAAAGTTTAAGACATAATAATCCTCCTCGCTCTTATCTATTTCAAAGTCGAACGTATTATCAGCGTTACGAGTTGTAGCTCTTATTGTGTCACCATAATTATTGAGTAAATATAGACTATCTGTTGGCACATTTAATAATGTGCCAGAGATTGTAATATTTTGGTTATTCTTAGTACATTGAAAGAAAATAGTACTAACAAGAAGTAAGATAATTGTCTGTTGTTTCATTATTTTCTATTTAATATTTGCCAACGCTGCGCTATACGTAGTGACGTACTGGGTTTTAAATGGAAGCATTTATGCGATTAATTTAAAAGATAAAAGAACGTTATCAAATTGCGGTAAAACGACTTGATATGCACTTTTTTGTGCAATATCGTTTTGTGTAAAAAGCGTTTTAATGCTTTTTACATAGTGTTCTGTGTTGTTATTTGATACCCCCAATTTAACTATTTTGTCATCCAATCCACTAACTAGCAACTTTCCATTCGGAATGAATGCTAAGTATAAAGCCATCATGGAATGCCCTTTCAAGATTTTACGCGGCTTACCAGATTCTACATTGTAAATCCGAATCAGATTATCAGTTCCTGTGCTAAGAAAAGAACATTTAAAAGGCCTCTATAGATTATTTTAAGTGCAGTGTGTCCTTTATTAAGATCTTTTTAATACAACAAAAAAGATACAAAGATAACTCCAACCATAGCTATAGGCAGAACAATCAACATATAGACTAAGGAAATAAAATTTGCCTTGAAAAATGCACCCAGCCAACGACTTTCGTAAAAGTGATGTAAGGCAAGCATTAAATAAATAATGAAAGATAAAAAGACCAGCACATCAACCCAAATGGGGATGTCTAAAAATGTATTTGCCAAAATTAGTAAACAAAAGGTGGTAAATAAAAAGGTGAAAAAATAAAAGCTAAACACTATATGATGTGCAAACGTTCCGCGCTTCCAGTATAATAGCTTTAATAACAGGGCAAATAAGGGCAACAGAAAGAACATGGAAATTGGAATGGTATCATAAAGTGCCTGAAGGATTCCGCCTCCCTTTTGCTCGTATAATTTCAAAAGTTGTATATATACCTTTGTAAAAAAAACACCGGTACCTTCTTCCATTCCCATGGCCAATAATTTTTCGGATTGAGGAGCTCCACTTGCAATCATCGAGTCTAACGTCTCCTTTTGAAAATTAATCAAAGCTCCTGAGTTTTTTTGGCTAGCAGTGATGACTGAGTCAATGGCTTTAATACCCACAGAATCCATTTTAACAGTTGACGAATCTATGGGTAGATCTTTGTCAAAACCTATCTCTAGTGCTTTTGACACCTCATCATCCGCTTGTCGTATGGTAAAAGAGAAAATAAAAAAGAATACTATCGAAATGAAAAGGTAGAATTGTGCAGGATGTAGATACAATTGACGTTTACCATCTACAAAAAGTCTTGCTAACACCCCGGGTTTTGTCATTAGAGGAATAAAACTTTTGAAAAAACGCGCATCTATAGAAAAGTAATTCTTAATTGTGTTGCTGAACAGAACGCCCACAGTGAGGGTGTTTGCAGTTTCTTGTCCGCAATAGGGGCAATAATAGAAGGAAGGGTCAATAGATTCCTCACAGTTTTTGCATTGATATTTGCTTGTCATTATATATTAAATGATTAAAGTTTCAAAATATTATCCTTGTTATTTTTCATATGACACACAACGCCGCGCTATACGCAGTGACGTTCTGGGTTTTAAATGGAAGCATTTTAATGCGATTAATTTAAAAGACAAGAGAACGTTATCAAATTGCGGTATAACGACTTGATATGCACTTTTTAGTTCGATACCACCTCAAGGTGATTGCTAGTTATTCTCTTAATTCCTACGCCCACCGCAATTTGGTAGAGCGCGGCGATATTGCACAATCCCAAAGGGTGGGAGTGCGAAGC
>Ga0209533_1000234_pt1 | contig 53685 bp, 62 predicted proteins | sample COG_04_FD_184748 | JGI IMG/M metagenome (GOLD analysis project Ga0209533, IMG submission 184748) | Pelagic Microbial community sample from North Sea - COGITO 998_met_04 (SPAdes) (version 2) | ecosystem: Environmental > Aquatic > Marine > Neritic zone/Coastal water | place: Helgoland, sampling...
TTTATTAATACAAAGATAAATATCATTTTTTATCATTAAGAGTTAATGCCCATGCATAAATATCACAACTATTTTTAAAGATTTTCCATTTTCTAATTAAAGATTTATCATAATCATAATATTCACAAACATATTCATAGAAATCTTCATCATATTTTTTTTGTTCATATTCTTCATATTCAGGATGATTTTTCCATTTGTCCATGAAATCAAATATATCCATAGATTTTAAATCTTTTAGGTAATCCTGATAGCTCATAATATAGATATAACAGGTTTTTTTTCAGCTTTATTAGATTGGTCAGGATAAACTTTACTTGAATCACGGATACAACTGAAACAATATGAAAGAATTGCTGCCAATACTATAATAAATATGATACTGACAAGAAAACCAATTACTTTATCAGATTCCATTTTTTTTAAAAAAAAAATAAAATTCAAATTTAAATGTTACGCAATCAACAGGGTTCGAACCTGCGCGGGCATAGCCCAATAGATTTCAAGTCTATCTCCTTAACCACTCGGACATGATTGCATTAATATAAAAAAAAATATAATAATTACTATATTATAATATTATAACTCATATATAAAAACATTTTAACGATCTCTATTATTTTACAAAATTTATATTACAAATATTTAATATTAATATATTATACATTTATATCGTTGATTACAATGATTGTTTTTATCATGTTATAATTACATATTTACACATTCACACGATTTAGAAAAATGGGTTGTGTGCACCACCCAATATATAATCTATAAATATTTAAAATATTTAACGCATTAATCTTTTTAATCGTTTTTCATGAGTATCATTCATTTCTTTATTAACTGGTCTAAAATAAGTGAAATTCTTCTTATTATATTTATCTATAAAATCTTTTACTTCATTTTCATTTAATGAATATCCTTTTGATAATTCATTTAATAGATTTTTATTTTGTTCAAAAATGATTTCTCTTAATAAATCCATGAGATTATATAATTTTATATAAAATAATTTTCAAATTTATATATTAATACAGAAATTACTATTATGAATGGATAATTTATATCTAGTGACTTAAAATTCCAAAGAAATTTATTATATAAAGGATGAATCATAAAATTAAACATACTACTTAAATTTAATGATTTATTATTATAAGAGTTAGATCTTATAAGTATTCCTCCAACAGAATATTCTGCATATATAATAAATATAATAGTTACTATTGAAAGGAATATAAATATATTCATATATTATAAATTTGAAATAATTTTAAAATATTATATAAATTAAATATGAATACACTTATCACTCACAAACAATTCATAAAAATGAGAGATTCTGGAAAGTTCTCAAAGAAGTTTGAAGGAAGACATAGTTATTTCCTTTATTTAGAACCAGAAGTAGAAAAGAAAACAATAGAAATATATGTTAGAGACGATAGTTATATGTCTCCACCACCAGCCCCTAGATATAGAACAAAAACACATGAAAATTTTGTTGATAAATATTTTAGTAAAAATAATATGCCTAATAAATATCATATCAATCAAAATAAATAGTTTTATGGTTCTTAGGATGATAAATATGTATTGAATATGTATATTGATTGCTATTTATAATTCTATGATAACCTATATTATCATTTATATATGATAAATCACATGATCCATAATAATTTGTATTTATTTTTTTTAAAGAATTATTATATATTTCTTCTTTTAGTAATCCTTTTAATATAAACATATGACAACCATTTTTACTATGATTATGTATTTTTGATATAGCGTTTGGTTTCCATGATATTAAATAAATATCTACAAAAGGAAAAGGGACCCTATATTTAGTATAATTCATTTTATATAATAATATTTATTTTTTTAAACCTTATAAAAAACCATAGTATATCTATCACCTTCAAATTTAGCTGTTTCATGGGGATAAATTGATCCATTAAATTTAAAGAATTTATGTCTAATATCTATTTTCTTAGGATTTTTACCGTCTTCATCATATACTATAAGTTCACCACCTGTATAATTACCTAAACCAATAATATATGATTCACCTACATTTTTTGCATCAACATGATATGCCGCTCTATGAGATTTATTATATTGAATAGATGTATATCTAAAATTTTTATCTTTTTCTTTTTTATATAAATCCATTAATTTTTTAGTTTCTAAGTATAATTCTCTGAATTTAGGATGTTGTGTTTTATTAGACATCATTTTACCGATACCGACTAAACCTCTTGTATTAACAATACCTAGAACAAAACCTTCATAACTAGTTTGACCAGATCTTAATACATTATTCCTTTCAGTACTAGGAAAATCAAATACTTTTAATAAATCATATAAATTTTCTCTTTGACATTTAAATAATTTATTATATGAATCATAATTATTACAATTCTTTTTAATAGTTTTTTTATAATTTAATTTTTTAAGTTTCATTTTGCTTTTGTTTGGCGATTTCTTACGAACCATTTATATGTTATATTATATATTATTTAAAATATAATTATGGATAATTGTAAAATAATTATCAATGTCTATGTGATATAAAATAGTATTAGAAGTTATATCTTGTAAATATTCCCATCCAAAAGGAATAATTAATATATCATATGGTTTTATTAATATTTTATCAGAATATTTTAATTTTTCATCATCATTTAATTTTTTATATTTAGGATGTAATAAATATATATAATATTCATCACCAATAATATTACTAATAATATTATAATTATTTTTACATTTATTAAAAGAAATAATATGTTTTTCTTTAAAATAAGTCAATGAATATTTAATATTACATAATAAATTACTATTTAATAATGATATATCAAAATTAATTAATTTATTTAAATTAAGATTGTTAAAATAATTTTCATTTTTGTATGAATTATTTAAATTATTAAATATATCTTTATCAATATTTTTAGGGATATTAATTAATACAGGGGATTTATTAAATAGATTTAATTTAAGTTCATCTTTATTTTTAGCTAGTTGTAATTTTAAAGAATTACCACAGAGATATAAATTAAATATAAAATATAAATTTAATATAATAAATAATGTTACAATTAATAATAATAACATATATAAAGACAAAACAATATTTATAATAAAAATGACCGAAAATTCCGTAGTTGGTAAAGTTCAATGGTTTGACCATAAGAAAGGATATGGATTCGTAAAAGTAATTAGTCCTGGATCAGATCACACTGATTCAGAAGTATTTCTGCATTTTTCAGAAATTAAATGCCAATCTAACTTTAAGAAAGTATTTCCAGGTGAAGTTGTTTCTCTAAGTGTTGAAAAGAAACCAGATGATGAATCTAAATTTATTTGTACTAATGTGAGTGGTCTACATGGATCTGAACTACTTATTGATAATAGTCAATATACTTATAGAGTAAGAGTTAGAAATACTCACGATGGTGATAATGAAGATAATTAATTTTTAATAATATTTAAATCATCATCAACACAGGTTAGTATATATAAATAAGGTAATAATTTAGATTTATCATTATTTTTAGAGGAAATTCCTTTCTTTTCTAAGAAATCTTTTATATCTTTAACATCCATTTTTTCAAACTTATCTATAATAGATAATATATCTTTTTCTTTATTTTCATTATCTAATTTAACGGAAATAGTTTTATTTTTAGTAGATTTTTTTCTATGAATTTTTTTAGTTTTTTTAACAGAATGTTTTTTTAAAGATTTCGGTTTAGCTTTATTTTCAACTGGTTTGGGTGATAATTTATTTACAACAGGTCCTGTTAATGCTTTATTTTCAGATTTTACTAATGTTGCATTAACATTATCAAGTGGTTTAGTAGATAAAGTATCCGTTAAAGTTTCACTTAAATTTGTTGGAATGTATCCCATAAGATTAGGTTTCTTTTTAGTTTTAACTGGTATTTTTATTTTTTTTATTTTATCTGAATTTGACGAAGGATTAATTTTAGGAGGTGATTCTTTTTTAAATTTTTTTAATTCATTAGATAAACTATTAACTTTTTTGGGAGATTTTATAATCTTTTTAGTAATTTTTATTTTATTTATATCCATATATATTATACTATATTATAAATTTTCTTCTTGGTGAACTTTTATTTCAACATATATTCTATTTTTACATAATTCATCGTCTTGAAAAATATCATAACAAATATTATTAACAACTAAATCTCCTGGATAATCGTCTTTCATTAACTCTTTTAAAGATGATTTTAAAAATACTTTTAAATGATCTTTTTTAGAATCATATAAGTCATTCACTACTTTTTTAAGTTTGTCTAATTCGATATATTTTAAATTTTTTTCTTTTAGATAATTATTATAATTTTCTTTAACGTAAAATATAATAAGGTCTTTAATAGTTCTTTCTAATGATGACATATTATATGTTTAAATTATATTATATTTATATTATTTAAACATAATCTTATATATTTTTATATTATTTAAACATAATCTTATATATTTTTATATGATATTTTTTAATATAGTAAAGTGTTCAATATTAGGATTATTTATAAAATACAACATTTATAATGAGAAAATGTTGAATATATTTTTAAAAACAATAAATAAATGTGGTTCTATACCAATTAAAATGATTCAATGGGTTATTCCATATATGCAAATGATAAATGTTGATAAGGAAATTTTGGACATATTAAAAAATACATATGAAAATTGTGATATTCATTCACTAGAATATACAAAAGAATTATATAAAAAAGATTTTTATGAAGATTTTGATGATAATTATGAAATAATTGAAATAATTGGATCGGGTAGTATAGCACAAGTTTATAAAATAAAAGATAAAAATAATAATTTATACGCGTTAAAGGTTAAACATCCTAACTCAGAAAGAAATTTTAGATCAATTAAATTATATTTACATATTATATTTAAGTTAATATCATTTCAAAATATTATCCCGTTAAGATTAGAAGATTTTTTAAATCAATTTGAAGAACAATTAAATTTTGTTAATGAAACTAATAATTTAATTAGATTTTATAATTTATATGAAGACAATAACTTATTTAAAATACCTAAATTATATAAATTTTCGGAAAATATTATAATGATGGAATGTTTAGAAGGAAAATCATTAAATGAATATGAAAATAACAATATTCAGCATTATAAATATCATTTAATGATATTTACATTTATGAATAATAATTTATTCATTAATAATTTTAATCATAGTGATCTACATAATTATAACTGGAAAATATCAGAAGACAATAAAATATTAATATATGATTTCGGTTTATGTTGGGAATTAACAAATAATAAAATAATTGATGGCGTTGATTATTTAAATCAAGGGTTTTATCATAAAGATATGGATTTAATTTGTAAAGCATTTATAAACTTTGTAAAGTATAGTATAGATATAGATGAAGAAATTATAAAAACATATTTTTATAATAATAATAATAAACCATTTATACTAGGATTTAAAGAATTTACTTATCATGTAGTTCAATTTTTTTTAAAAAATAATTTACTTATTAATATAAAAGTATTGTATAAAATTATATCATATCAGAATGTAATGGCAACATTTAATAAAAATTCAGATTGGTATGAGTTTGATCATAATGGTGTTAACAAAGAAGAATTAAATATTTGTGATTATTATAATATGTTACCAGAATATCAATTATATTTAAAAAATGAAATAAAAAAATTTAGTAATAAAAATGAAATAAAATATAAAAGTTTATCTAAGTTTATAAAGTAAAAATAATAATTCTGTATTTATATAATGTTTAAATTTATATTTAATATAAGTAAAATATCAATATATTCATTAATATTAAAATATAAAAAAATTAATGATAAAGACTTAGATATATTACACAGATATATAAATGATTGTGGTTGTTTTGTTATTAAAATAATACAATGGATATTCCCTATATTAGAAAAGGAATTAATTAACAAAAAAATATTAAATGTATTAAATAATGTATATGAAAAAAATTATATACATGATTTAGATTATACTGAAAATAAATATAAGAAACATTTTAATAATGAATTAAAAAATGATTATGATATAATAGATGTTATAGCATCTGGTAGTATAGGACAAGTATATAAAATAAAATGTAAAAAAACCGGTAAATTATTTGCAATGAAAGTAAAACATCCCAATGTTGAGAGACAAATTTTATTAATAAAAAATATGTTAAATATTATTTATAATTTTAAAATATTTAATAATATATTTTATAATTATTTTCCATTCAATTTGCTTGAATTTTTAGAAGATTTTTATAAACAAACAGATTTTATAAATGAATGTAATAATTTATTATGTTTTTATAATTATTATAAAGATAATGAATATATTTTAGTACCTAAATTAAATAAATCTTCAAGTGATATTATTATATTAGAATATATTGAAGGAACATGTATTGAAGATGTCAATATAAATGATCATCATAAATCTAAATTAATATATTTATTATATTTATTTGTAAGAAATAATATATTAATATCAAATATTAATCACGGTGATTTACATAAATATAATTGGAAAGTATCTAATGAAAAAATAAATAATATGTATAAAATAATTATATATGATTTTGGTTATTGTTTTAGTTTAGATGAAATTGAACATTCAAATATACAGAATTTATGTGATTTATTATCTAATTTAGGATTAAAAAATGATATATATAAACAAAAGTATTCAAATTTCTTAAAATTTATATTTAATGATAACAATATAATATTAGATTCTAATTTTAATTGTAAAATTACTGATCCAGATGTATTATTAGATGAAGTTTTAAAAATATCTAAGAAATATAAAAAAACAATTTATAGATTTAAATTATTAAATGCTATATTATTATTAAATTTAGTTGATAAATATTTTAAAAAATACAATATAAATAATAATGATAATCATTATATAGTAAAAAAAAATATATTAGATGCATATACATTTTGTAATACATACAAAATATTTCCTGGTTTAGAAAAACATTTATTAGATGAATATAAACTTGATTATAAACTTCCTAAACAATCTATTCAATTTAGTGATAAAATTAAATCATTAATCTAATTTCTTGTTATCATCTTTTTTATATGTTACGTAATCATATACAATGGATGTTAATACAGATCCCAAAAAAAATACTGGAGTATAAAATATTATTCTAAATAAATTTGATAAATTAAATATATTTTCTAACATTATTCTTAATATATTATTAATATCTTTAAATATATAAAGGTATAAATATAAGTAAATAAATTTGATAAATAATAGGTGAATATATTAATCACTTAATATGGGTTTAAATATTGATGAGATCATCAAATGTTATTTTAATCAAAAAAATATATTAGTAAATCATCAAATTAAATCATATAATGAGTTTATTGAAAAAATTCTACCAAATATTATATCAAATTATTTTCCAATTGAAATGGTATTTAATGGTAATAAAATTAATAAGATAATCGTCAATATTTCTAATATTAATATAGGTAAACCATATACAACAGAAAATAATGGATATTCAAACCTAATGACACCGAATGAAGCACGTCTTAGAAATTATAGTTATCTAGCAAATATAATTGTAGATTTTGAATCAACTATTTATATAATTGAAAATGAAGTAGAAATTGAACTTGAAAAGAAAATCATTAAAAATATCATAATTGGTAATATCCCCATATTATTAAAATCTAAATATTGTATTCTAAATGATCAAATATACAATGATGAATGTGAATATGATTATGGAGGATATTCAATCATTAACGGTAATGAAAAAGTCATTATATCACAAGAAAGAAAAGTATATAATATTCCACAAGTCTTTGAAAATAACAAATCATCATCAAGATATTCATACATATGTGAAATTACATCCATTAAAGAAGAAAATTATTATATGCCTAGATTATCATCTATCAAAATAACTAAGAAAGATAACATATATGAAAATTATATTAGAGTATCTTTACCACATTTAAAACAGGAAATACCTTTATTCACATTATTTAAAGCTCTTGGATGTATTTGTGATAAAGAAATTATTCAATATATTATTGATAATAATGAATCTAAAATAGACAAATATATGATCAAAATATTAAATTTATCCATTCATGAATCTAAAGATATTAATACTGAAAATGAAGCCATTGGATATATAAGTAAATATATTAATAACAATACTTATACTCTTAGCGACGAAAAACGTATTAGATATGTTAAGGAAACTGTTCTAAGAGATTATTTAGTTCATCTTAATAATGATATTAGTAAAGTTTATTTTACGGGATATATGGTAAATAAATTATTAAAATGTTATCTTAAAATTCAAGATCTCGATGATCGTGATTCGAATGTTAATAAGCGTGTTGATTGTATTGGTCCATTAATAGGATCACTAACTCATCAATGTTTTAATAAAATTACAAAAGATATTAAAAATTATATCTCAAAAGAAATTAATTCAGGGATTTGGAATATCAGTAAAAATTATACAGAAATTATTAATGAAGTTAATATCCATAAAATTATTAAATCAAACTATATTGAAAATAGTTTGAAAAGTTCTATGGCTACTGGTAATTGGGGATTAAAAATGAATGTTAGTAAACAAGGAGTATCACAAGTATTAAATAGACTAAGTTATTTAAGTACTCTTTCTCATATTAGAAGAGTTCAAACTCCGAGTTCTGATAATTGTAAACTTATTCCACCAAGAAAATTGCATGCAACTTCATGGGGATATATTTGTCCTAGTGAAACACCAGAAGGACAATCTGTTGGTATTGTCAAAAATTTAGCTATGACTTGTGAAATTACTACAAAAGTATCATCAAAACCTATTAGAGAACTAATTAATAAATATATTATCCCTTTTACAGATTTTAATGTATATAGAATGAATAAAGATGATTTCATTAAAGTATTCATAAATGGTGAATGGTTGGGATTTACTGTTTATCATAAAAGAATTATTCAAGATTTTAAATTATACAGAAATAACGGTTTAATTCATATCCATAGTTCTATATCTTTTAATCCACAAAATAGAAATATTGATATCTTTACTGATGGTGGTAGAGTTATTCGTCCATTATTGAAAGTCAAAAATAATAAACTTATTTATGATGAATATTATCATAAAAAATTAATTTCAGGTAAATTTAAATGGAAAGATCTCATTATGAGTGTATTTAATAATCAAATATCACCCATAGAATATATCGATATTTATGAATCACAAAATATTTTATGTGCTACCTATCCTGATAAATTAAATGATAAAAATTATTCTCACTCTGAAATACACCCTTCACTTATATTAGGATTATTAACATCATGTATTCCTTTTCCACATCATAATCAAGCTCCCAGAAATACATATCAATCAGCTATGGGTAAACAAGCTGTTGGAGTTCCCACTACTAAATTTCAACTAAGATATGATACATTCTCAAATGTATTAAATTATCCTCAAAAACCAATAGTGGACACTAAATTATCTAAATATTTAAATCTTAATAAATTACCAAGCGGTATAAATGTCGTTATAGCTATTGCAACATGGACTGGATATAATCAAGAAGATTCTATCATATTTAACAGAAACGCTATTAATAGAGGATTATTTAATTCTACATTTTATCGAACATACAAAGATGAAGAGAAAAAGAATCAAATATCCGGTGAAGAAGAAAACTTTGTAAAAGTTGATAAGTCTATCTTAAAATTCCCAAAACCATATAATTATGATAAAATTAATAAAGATGGATTTATTGATAAAAATATTCCCGTTGATGATAATGATATTATTATCGGAAAAGTTATCCCAAATAAAACAGATAAATATAAATATGTTGATAGTAGTACATCAGTTAGAAAAAATGAAAAAGGATTCTCTGATAGTAGATATGTAAATAATAATTCAGATGGTTATAAATTATGTAAAATCAAGATTAGAGAAAATAGATATCCTGATATAGGTGATAAGTTTTCATCTCGTCATGGACAAAAAGGAACAATCGGTATGATTTATAATCAAGAAGATATGCCTTTCACAAAAGATGGTATTGTTCCTGATATCATTATTAATCCACATGCTATCCCTAGCAGAATGACGATAGCACAATTATTTGAAACTATTTTAGGTAAAGCTTGTTGTATGACTGGTAATTTAGGTAATGGAACTGCGTTTGATAAAGTAAATGTAAGAAGCATTGAAAAAATATTAACTGAATATAATTTTGATAAATATGGTAATGAAATATTATATAATGGTAAAACTGGAGAACAATTACATACTAATATATTTATGGGAACAACTTATTATCAAAGATTAAAACATATGTCTGGTGATAAAATTCATTCAAGAGCAACTGGTCCAATTGTTTCAGCGACTAGACAACCATCAGAAGGCAGAGCATCATATGGTGGTTTAAGATTTGGTGAAATGGAACGTGATTGTATGATTGCTCACGGTGCTTCACACTTCTTATATGAAAGAATGATTAAATTATCCGATGATTTCAGCGTATATGTTTGTAATAAGTGTGGATTAGTTATTTCAGGAAATAAGCAATTAAATTTATATAAATGTAATAATTGTAATAATTATACTAGTGTTCACAAAGTGAATATTCCATATTCTTGTAAATTATTAATGCAAGAGTTACAAACTATGTCTATTGCCCCGAGATTTAATATTTAATAAAGTTAATATAATAATATCCCCTATTAAATTTTTTTTTTTTTAAGTTTAATATTTAAGAAATTATTATTATAGTAAATAATAATAATGTCAGGAGATAACTATATTTTTAATATTAAAACTGTTCAAACTGGCGCGATACGCATACTTATTGAATCTTTAAAAGAAATTTTAACTGATGCTAATTTTATAATATCTGATAAAGGTGTCAAATTAACTGCAATGGATTCCACACATTCTGTATTAGTTCATATGAAATTATTACAAGATAAGTTTGAATACTTTTTTTGTTCTAAAACTATGAATGTTGGTTTAAATATGACAAATTTATATAAATTAATCAAAACTATGTCTAATAATGATACCTTAACATTATTTATGGAAAAAAATAATGAAAATGAACTGGGTATTAAAATTATGAATGAAGAAAAAAACTCACAAACAACATATAAATTAAATCTATTAGATATTGATGAACCAGCGATTGATATCCCACCTGCGGAGTTTGATACAGAATTAACATTCCCATCTAATGATTTCCAAAAAATTATCAGAGATATGGTTAATATCGCTGAGAATATTGAAATTAAAAGTATTGGTAATAAGTTAATATTATCTTGTAATGGCGATTTTGCCTCACAAGAAACTGTTCTAGGTGAAACAAATAATGGTATTAAATTTGCTTCATGTAAAGAACCAGAATATCCTATTCAAGGTATGTATTCACTTAAATACTTAACATTATTCACTAAATGTACTAATTTATGTAATATTATTAATATTTATATCAAGAATGATTATCCATTAATCATTAAATATAATATTGCAAGTATTGGTGATATTAAATTATGTTTAGCACCAAATACAAATGATTGTGATTAAATATAAATAGTTCTAATAACTCAATTCATGTTTCTTATAGATAGATTTATCTAATTTAATTAATGGATCATATTCCTTAACTATTTTTTTATAGTCCTTTGAATCGTCTTTTAACCATATTTTTGTTATATTAAATTCTTTTTTAGGTGAAATTAAATTAAAAAAAATCTATGCTATAGTAAAATGAAAACGGAAACTGTTGTCTATTGTGTTGTTGCGTTACTTTTAGGAATGCTATTGGCGAATATGCTTAAATCTGTTTGTGGGTGTAAGGTTGTTGAAGGGTTCGAATCATCTGAACAAATAAAAAAAGAGGGTGATGCTGTTGCTGCTGTGAAGCATGCGTGCGGGGGGACTGGGTATTATACAAAAAAAGCGATATGTCAAGCCGCAGTATTATCGCTCGCGGCGCTGGGCTTCGATTGGTTCTGGGACGAGGGGCATGCCAGCCGTCACAGATAGGCGAGAAAACAGACAAATCCAGCAGCTATATACATTGTCTTTGTGCCAGTCCTCACGTTTTCGGATAACTCGTACTGTTTTGTCATAAAGCAAACGACGCACCCAGCTGGCTCTGGTGGTTCATAGGATCTGTGATACTAAAAGGGCTCATAATAATGCTGCTACTAAAATTTAGTGTACCGAGTACGAACACACGGAAGGCCTCAGCTAATATATTCGTCTGTGCCCTGTGTGTCTAAATTTAGTACGGAGTAGTGGGGTGTGTATCTGGTGGATGCGAAAGCCTCTTGGCAGCCATGGGGATCGGCGGCGCCGCCGAGGCCGCGGGGCTGTAGCGGGGCTGCAGAGGGGGCGTTCGACTGGACGGTCGGTGGTGATGGGATCGCAGATGTAGCTGCCTTTCTCGGCAAAATTCCAATTCCATAGCCATACCCAAATTCTTGTTTAGATATTTTTATTCAGAGCAAAAGGCAACCCAAATTGTATATCTCTGTAATATTTTGCGCGGCCAAATATGAGAAAAGCGGCTCAAACTTCTGCAATTCCGGTCAAAAACCCCACAGGGGAAGCCCCTTCCGCCTTAAATTTGGCTATGGCTATGGAATTTAATTTTAAAATAGTATTAAACCAAAAAACAGTATGAAACTCGTCAGGGTATACTCAATAACTCAATTCATGTTTTTTATAGATAGATTTATCTAATTTAATTAATGGATCATATTCCTTAACTATTTTTTTATAGTCTTTTGAATCGTCTTTTAACCATATTTTTGTTATATTAAATTCTTTTTTAGGTGAAATTGATATTCCATTAATTTCGTTTAAATTTCCATCAGTTGATAGATTTCCTGTAATACATAATAATATAATTCTTAAAAATTCTTTTAAAATATTATTGTCATATTTTAATGAAACACATCCACCCATTCTATTTTTAGGATCTTCCCAAGTTGGAAATATTACTCCTTTCATTAAAAAAAACATACCATTTTGTAAATGATTAATTCTCAAAATTTCTTCTAGTAATTTATAGTCTAATAATGTTTTAAGTTCTATAACTTTTATATAGGATTTATTATCCCAATTAGTATTTTTTAATGAATGATACCATAATACCCATTTACTTTTTAAATTATAATCATTCATGTTAAATTAAATATTAAATTATATTTAAGTATTTATCCTAAAATAAAATATTTATTATTTATATAACATGTATCAATTTATGAGCGTTGTTTTATTATTAGTTTATTTGGCTTTGATGTATTTTTTCAGAGAAAATAATATTGTATTGCTATTACTAACTCTTGTAATGATATTGGCTATGTGTAATTTAAAAACTATTGAAGGACAAGGCTCACCAACACCTCCATCACCCGTACCATCACCCACTCCATCTCTATCGTCTGATTTAGTAGAAGATGCTGATGAAGATGTTGATAAACCTTCTATACCAGAAAAACCAAGCACCACTAAACAACCTTCCAAAAAAATTAAAGGATTTGAAAATTATAAATATGTTGTAGCAGATGATTATCAAATGGGACCATATGATAATCTACTAATTGAATTTGACAATAAAGAATCTCCTTTTGTGAGACAATTAAATGTACCACTCGCTTCAAGAAAAGATTTATGTGTTTATCAAGGAAATGAATTACCTTTACAATGTAATAAGGCTTTGTTTTCAGGTATGGGACCATCGATTGATGGTGATCCACAAAATGGTAGAAATATGTTTATGTTTTACAGAAATAAATCCAGTCCTGAATGCTGTCCATCCACATTTTCTACATCTACCGGATGCGTATGCACTACGCAAGAACAAAGAGATTTTGTAAACGGTCGTGGAAATAATAATTAATTATCTATTAATTAATCTACTATGAATTTTTTCATAATTATTAAATGCCAAATTGTCATGTTGATTTAATCTAAGTATCCTATCTTGTTCTTCCTTTTCTAATTTAAGTTTAATCATTTCTTGTTTTCTTAAATCAGATGCGGACATTTTATAAGTTATGTTTGACCTTGTTCTTTGTGTAGATTTAATGTTATCATCTCTGTTACTTATATCAACATTATTTGTATCTATTAAACATGAATTAGTAAATGCATCTTTATAGTCACTAAACCCTAATCCACCATCTGATGAACCACTAAAATTTGTAACATTATTTTGACCAAGTAACATTAAAGAATCTTTACCTTTCATAGATATATCAACTTGTGGTTCATCATATTTAACTAAATGTGATCCCATTTGTTTTTGCTGATTTCTTTTATATTTTTCAAACTCATGATTAAATAAATCTTTATTAAAAGACTTATTAAACATTTTAGGTTGTTCTAACATTTTATTATTAGATGAAGATTCCATCCATTCACCATATCCTCTATCATAAGCATTATCTATTTTATTTTCTTCATAAACTTTATTAAATAAATTAATATCAAAATTATCTGTCATATTAATATTTTTTTCATTATTTGAAACTTGATCACTCATATAGTTCCCACTATTATTTCTTAAATCATTATGTTGATGATTATTATTTTGATCATTTAATTTTTTTAATAATAAAGTATATGCGATAGATACTTGTTGAAATTCTAATGGAGAACCACCTCTATCAGGATGAGTTGTCATTGCTTTTTTTAAATATGCTTTTTTGAGTGTTTGTTCATCATATTTTTTTGTAATACCTAATATTTTGTATGGATTTAATTTTTCTTTATTTGGATTTTTATATTCTATTTGAGGTAAAGGAGCACTTCTTACATCACCTGAATATGTATTTTGTGGTTTCTGTATAGGCATACTTTGTAAATATACATTTGATGGTATTTTATGTTGATGTTGAACTGAATTATTTTTTAAATTCATTCTTGATAGATTATTTATTTGTTCTTGTTGAGCAGCTATAATTCTTTTTTGTTCATTTAAATATTGTTCATATAAATTCGTTTGAGTATTTGTAGATGATGATGTATTACCCATATTTAATTTAATATATATTATTTATATTTAAATATAACATACTATATATGGTCGTTGCTTGTGCTCCATGTATTGCTGCTGCTGCTAGTAATCCAGTTACAGCTCCATTTGTATTACCAGTTGCAGCTGTATCAGCAATAGGATATTATAAATATTATTCACCAAAAAAAGGATCTAAAAAAGGATCTAAAAAAAGATCTAAAAAAAAATCTAAAAAGAAAAGATATAAAGGTTCTAAAAAGAAAAAATCTAAAAAAAAAGGTTCTAAAAAGAAATATAAAAAGACTAAAACTATAAGAAATCGTAGAAAGAATACTAAAAGATAACTATCTATCACATGGATGAACATATTCTAATCCTAAATAATTAAATATATCTACTTCCTTAACAAACTTATGATCTACTGGTTTTTTTGTTTCACTATCTTTCAATGAATATTCATTCAATGATAATCCTCTTTCAAGTAAGTCTTTTCTCATTTTGGTATTAAATTCCATAGATCCAGTAAAGTATAGAATAGCAAAAGCATATTCACAAGGTTTGGTATACATAATATCTATTCTGCGACAAGGATTCTTTCCATACTTACAAATCCCATTGTATTTCTTAGTACCTTTTGCTAGATCATCTACAAGATAACCATTTTCTGTTAAAATTTCAATAAATTTATCGTATTTTTTCTTATCTTTTGATGTAAATAATATATCTATATCACCACTTTCAGGTTTACCTCTGCGATATGAACCAGCAATTGTAAAATGACATGATCCAATCGGGACATCACATATTTTGAGAACTTGTTTGAGATATTTTTCGTGATTTTGAATTTCTTCGCGAGGGATACGAAGTTGTAGTTCTTCATAATAAGGGAGTGACTTAATTTGTAAATCATTTAGATATTTTGTGAGATCTTGACAATTACGTAAATCTTCAATAGTCTTAAATCCCACAGAAACAAGTTGTTTAGCTTTAACAGGTCCAATACCATGGATACCAATAAACACTGTTCGAGGATCTTTGATATCTTTAATTTTATCATATGCATCACATGTATCTTTTTCCATAATTTCTTGAATCTTACTGATTAGTTTTTCACCCAGACCTTTAATAGATTTAAGATTTTCAATATTTATTTCTGAATCATCTGAAAATTTCTTAATACCATTAATAGATTTAATATATGCTGATGCCTTAAATCCAGCACCATTATTCTTTTCATGAGTAGCAAGGGTTGAGAATATCTTAATGATTTTATTTTTCTTTTCTTGTGATAATTCTATATCTTTAATAGTAATATCATCACGAATACGGAGATATCTGGCAAATCGTGGTTTACCTGTATCTGTTAATCCGGAATATTCATATGTAACAACAGTACCTTCTGGATGAGTTTCAAGATAATTACCTCGGATTTCATCATCCATACCTGATACGCAAAACTCATGGTCTTGATTTTTATCTACAACTGAGTAATTCCCATAGCTGATCAAAGGTCTACAAATGAAAGCGCCAAGCATATTAGAATATTTACCATTTCCATCTTTATAATCTATAATAATTGCCTCAGCATCAAAACAAGGTTTATATTTTAGCATATAATCAGAACGTTTATCTTCATATGATGAGACAGGATCTTTGATCATAACACCCTCACCACCTTTACTTAGAACAAACTTATACATTTTATCTAAGTGATCCAATGAAGTAATCTTAACTTGTTCAGTGAAAGTTACTGGACAAGGGATATCACAAAATGGTTCAGGTAGTTCTTTCTTTTTCTTATCCCATACTTTTTCAGCAAGTGATACTACTTTTTTAAGAGCAACTAATCTTTCTTGAAAATTACCAGGATGTTCTGGTAAATCATATACGACATATTTAATCGGTAACCATTCTTCATCTTCAGGGGTCTTTTTACGGACAACACCCATATCTTGAAAATTTTCTCTTCCGGCGAAAAGTTCACCATCAAGATGTTCATTTGGTAAAGCCGACTTAAACCAATCTGGTGTTCCAGTATATACTTTATTGTTTCTTGATATAAAGTGATCATCACCAGGTACCCATCGAGCACGATAACCATCATATTTCTCTGAACACAACCATCCAATAGGAGGTGCATATCCACTATATGCTTTCCTAGGAATTTTCATGTCCTTAGAGTATTCTTTTGCGAGCATAAACTTCATCATATTGAATATATAAGCTTTATTCGTTTAAATATTCTTAAAAGAACTTTCAAATTTGATTAAATTTGAAATTATTTAAATATTAACTTATAAAGAAAACAATGAACAATATCAATAACAACATCAATAATAACGCTATCATGAACAATAATCAGATGAATCACATTCATAATACTCTGAATCAGATAAATAATCAGTTACAAGTTATCATTAACAATAACTATGTAAATCACAATGAAATCTATGCTCTTATGAACACTTTTAATATTATCCAACTAGGTATTAACAATATTCTTAATAACAATAACAGCGGTCATCTTATTAACAATCTCCTTAATTCACAACAAGAACTAATCAACCATATTATTAATAACAATTATAACGATAACAACGAAAATAACATTAATTATAATGATTAATATTTATAGATATTTATAATAATATAGTGTGTAATGTATAATATTTTTTTACCATTAATAAGGAATATTTACAGATTAAAAAAAATACCGTTAAAAAGATATTCATGGGATATAGAAATGAAAGTACTAGAGTTAAATTGTGAAATATCAGATTTCATTGAGAAGTATGAAAGGAATATCTCAAAAACAAAACAAGAATAAATTTGATTTTTAATTAAAGAATTGTTCAAAATATAACTATCTGCTTCATATCGCAGAACTTACCTACCTACAAATATGCTGAACTTGTCCTTCTACGCACATGATATCCCCGTTGATGTTGATGTTTCAATCCGTCACGAGGACATCGTCAAGGCACAAGATATTGGTGTGCTTACGCCACGCCGACCACCTTCGACAGAGATAATTGATGAAGGTGATTTTGACCTATTCATTGATGATCATGAAAATATGCTTGACGAACTATCCGATCTCCTTCAAGAAGACATTGACGGAATCACTCATGCGAAAGATATCCCTGAATCATTTCCCGCGATGACGATTACTATGGTACGTCTCACCCATCACAAGAACGGTTTCTCGCTTGGTTCTATTGGTGGTCAACCGACAAGTGTATATATCCCTTATGAACTATGTCAGAACTGTAAAGTTCACTCTTTCTATCTCATGCAACTTCTGCATACGCCTTGGGAGAGAAATCAATGGCGAGCAACCTACATCTATCCTAAGTATGACACGACCCTCATGCTCACGGCTGATGGCGGAGCATTGGAAAAGTGTAGATGTATCCGCCAGTCTGCACTTATAATTCAGTCTCATCAATTCACTATTCCGACTCCACCACAATATATCGGAGTTATGATCGGTAAGGAAGGTCGCAACATCGACGCGCTTGTTAATAGTGTTTCTCACCCAGATGCCCCTCCGCCAGACATAACCATTACTCCTTGTGATGATAAGTGTTTCGTAAGTATTCTTTCAAACTCTGAATATTGGTCTCCACAACAAATTTGCGAGGTCGTTTCCCATATGCATTGCTAATCATATAGTTAAATAAATATCAGTTTAATAATATTTTTTTTTATATATTATATTAAATAATGGAATTTATAATTGATAATCCCAATATCCCTCAACGTATGTTTGATGGTCAACCTATGAATGTTTATCAAAATCCACAACAAACATTTAATTTTTTTGATACAAAAAAAGTTATATTATTTTATAGTAGTTCTGGTTCCTTAACTGAAAGCAATAGTATTTATACACAAACTACAAATGGAATTGGTCAACTTATGAGTGGTTCATATGTATCTTGTTCATATACTAGTGGAGGTGTTTTTAAATTTACATTTGTAGAAGATTTAAAGATTGATAAAATGTCTGATGTATTTTTAGATAATATGACTATTGCGAATGTTTCTTTTAATGCATCTAATAATATAAATGAATATGGTGTTGCTCTACAAATAAATCAATTACAACAAAATACTGTTAGTAATAATCAACAATTAAATAATAGAGAACTTATTGTTATTAATTCTCAAAGTAAAGCATCAGGTGAACAACCTAATTATTATGAAAGTAAGAGTAAAAAATTTAATTATTTAGGTGTATTAACACCAGGAAATTATAAAGAATTTACAGGAGTATTATGTAAGTTAGATGGTACTGGTATGGATAATAATAATGATAAATTATGTTTTTCAATTGAATTAGTTATATCCAATAAAAATTAATTACTTATAAATTTTATTTTCTATTTTATCTAATTTAGTTTTTATTTCTTTAATAGTTATATTCATATCATCTAGTTTTTCATCAGTTCTGCTCATAAATATTTTTATATCATTAATAGAATCATGATTTTCAACTACTTTTTTTTCTTGTGCATATACTACAGTATTTAATATATGTAATTTTTCAGAATGTCTACCCATTTGAAAAATTAATCCACCTATTGATAATACAGTTGCTGAAATAGGAGCAAGTGTATTAAAATTTAAACTCATAGTTTAAGTAATAATATATATTAGAAAATAATCATACTTTAATTATAGATTCAAAAAAATTTATAAATTTAAATAATATAAATAATATTATATATGATTAAGAAATTTATTAAAAAAAATTATTTAATAATTATAATTGTTACATTAATTATTGCATTTATTTTTACCTCATATTATTACTATAAAAAACCAATTATAGTTAAACCATTATATTCAGATGATAGTGGGTTTTATATTACTTTACAATATGAATTAAAAGAAGATTATGATTTGGGAGAAGATGAGGGTAAATTATTTGGTAAACATTCTAGAACAACTTTATTAGATACAGGTTCTATGTGGATTGATATTGGTAGTGTTATGGACAAACATGATAAAAAAATATTTAAGAAAAGATTAGATAATTTAGAAAAAGTTGGTGCTCCAAATTTATTAGTAACTGATTTAAATTATGAAGGTGATGTTAGTGAAGGTGATCGAGATAAAGATTGTGATGAACCAAATGATACTCCAGGAATGGTTGAAACTTACTTTTTACAAGGACAAGTTCATTTAGATAAATCATTTCAAATACAAAATTTAATTGGTTATAGTACTATTGATAATTCATGTAATCACCCTCAATGGTACAATGATATTCAAGAGGGTTCGACTACTATATTTGGATTGGATCAAAAAATGAAATTACCTATAAGTAATTATAAAACATATGATAAAGATAAATATAAAAATTGGAATTATGATGATTTAAATGCAACTTATAATATGATGTCACAATTACCAAGTGGTCGGAGAAATATAGAATTAGATGTACGTAATTTAACTTTTAAAATGGGATTACATAGAGTACCATTTTTTAATTTTCCTCAATTTAGTTGTCAATGTATTGGTGATAATTCTATGTTTCACTTTATAATGACTGATGGTAATAATGATTATAAAGTATTATTTGATACTGGAACAGCAGTTACGTGGATAGTAAATCCAAGTATTAAGAAAGAAAATATAGGTAGATTAAGGGGAAAATCAACTGATATGAATCGTGTTTCTGGTTATTTAGATTTTAAAGTCATTTTTAGTCAAGGTGATCCAAGTATGCATGCTCAAAAAATAAGTGATACACAAAAAAAGAAACAAGAATATATGGATAAAATGAAACAAACCAAAAAATTAAATTATCAAATGGGTCGTATAGATTTAATATTTGGACGTTCAGATATGTTGAATCACAAAATTTTTATAGATTATGAAAAAAATATTTTACAATTTTATTAATTAATTCAAAAAAAAATCTATGATATAGTATAAATGAACCTTAAAGATTTTAAAGTTGAACACGCAATTATTGCAGTCCTAGTCCTTGCTCTCTTATACTATGTATACAGTCACAGTAGTTTAGTAAATGATTTAATATCTGTTTCACATGAAAATAATCCAAAATTAAAAGCGGTTAAGGATAAGCATTCTGCGGCGTCCATCGGATACGGCGTAATGTCGGGCCTGGGCGCGGTGCTCGGTTGAATTCTACTGGGGACGAATGGGGAGAGATCAACTGATCATATTCCCCGAGGGACTGGAAATATAATATTAAAATCATTCATTAATTTTTTATATAATTCTGGTTTATTTACAGTTTTTCCCTTTTTGAATGAAGAATATAATATAATTAATAACACAATTAATATTATTAATATAATGACTATATTTATAAAATTACTAATGTTCATATAAATTTGATAATATTTTTTTTATTTAAAATAATTTAATGCGTTGCATTATTTGTTTAGAAAAATGTTCACATAAACCATGTATATGTGAAGCATATATTCACAAAAAATGTTTAAAAGAATGGAATAATAGTATTTACAATATTAATGATGATAACACATGTCCTCATTGTAAAAAAATAATTATAATAAAAGAAAAATATTTTAAAAATAAAAAAGAATATATTAAAATAAAATCATATAATATTTTTAATATAGTTAAAGAGTATATATTAAATAAAAATTTAGATTTAATAATATGTTTAAAAGAAATAAAATATTTTATAGAAAATGTTATTTACACTTTGAATAATATTATTATTATAATCACTTTTACATTATTAATACCTATTTTAATGGGTGGATTAATTTATAGTTTTAATTATATTTCAACAAAAAAAGAATTTAGAGGGGAATATTACTCTTTTATTATAAATAATATATTTATAATTTGGTTATTAGGATTTATAATTGAGATGATTTTAATGTCTAGATATGAAAAATATAAAAATGAAGGTGTATTTTGTAATTGTGAAGAATAAATATAAATTTGATTTAAAAATAATAATATATATATATAAATAAATGTTAATTCCTGTAAGATGTTTCACATGTGGAAAATGTATTGCAGATAAATGGCAACCTTTTATTGAAACAGTAAATTTATTAAAAGAAAAAGATGAAACAACTGATATTAAAGATTTAGATATTGAATATATTGATCTTAAAAATCCTAATAAGTCGATTGAAGGTAATGTTATGGATAAATTAGGTCTTGACCGCTATTGTTGCAGAAGGATGATTTTAGGTAATGTACATTTAATAACAAATATTTAATATATTATAATTTATATATGGATCCATTACTTAATCCAGCACCGACAAGTTTAGATACAAGACCAGAATTAATGCAATCATCTGAATTTTCTACATTTACTCCCATAGATTATGATAATGATGTAAAAAATAATATGATTACTAATACAACTATTAATAGTAATTCTTTTATGAATATGAATCTTAGTGAGATATTTGATAAAGTTGTTAATATTTTACCTTTTATGTATAATGATTTTTATGAAATTAACTTAGAAACTAAATTAAAATATCAAAATAAAAATATGTCAGAAAGTGATATGTTAAAAGAAACACTTTTTAATTTTATTTTTAAAAATGAAAATATTTTATATGTAGGAATATTACTATTAATTATTACATTTTTTTTATATATAATCAGTTAAATAGCATGTATAATGAAATAATAGTATTTTTTTTAATAATAATATTTATAATATTATTAAACTACGATATTAAATATACTATAATATTTTGTATTTTATTATATTTATTAAATAAATATTCAAATTATATATTAAATGAACCTGTTAATCCTTTTTTTTACAATGATATCATTAGTAAATTATTAAATGATATGAAAAAATACAAAAATTTTGATATAAAATCATATAAATTAGGATTAAAATACTATAATTATTTTATAAAGAATATTAAACTTTTAAAAACTAAAAAAAATTATACGCAATTTATATCATTACTTGAAAATGCAACTGTATATTACGAAGTTTCTATGAATCATTTTGATTCTATTTTATTTTCAATAGACATAGATGATAAAGAATATATAAATAATTTTAATAATATATTAAATAATTTAAAAAATGTATCACATGATATAATTAGAGATACAGAAAATTATTATAATAATTTAGAATTAGAATATAATACTAATAATGAAAATAATATATATAATATTTTCACAAGTAATACACCATTAATTAATAGTTTTAAAAATTATATTAAACCAAGTATATATAATAATATAATTATTGAGAAAGATATATTTAATAAAAAATATATTAGTTAAAATATTACATTAATTATAAATCATAACATATGGAAAAATATTGTTTAAATATTAATACAAATATTTTACAAAAAAAAATAAAATTAATTAATAATTATAATTTTAATTTTGATTTTTTAAAAGATATAAATTTTGAAGAAGTACAAATATATTATAATATATTAAATAATGTTGAAGAATTTAAATTAAAAAATTTTTATAATCATTTATTCAAAAAAATAAATAAATTAAATATATCGGAAAAATTAATAAAAATTAATATTGAGGAAAATATAAGTGAAAAAGAATTAAATGATATATTATACGGATATATAAAAAATGAAGATGTTAGAGGTATAATAATAATGAATATTATTCAACAATATTATTATCCTATTTAGTAATTTTAATTTTATCAGATATATTATTATTATTATCTAATTTTTTCTTTCTATATAATTTAAGACCATTTGATAAATTATTATTATTATTTTTTGAAGAATATTTATTTATATTATAATTAACAGGAATAATAATAGGTAATTTAAGATCATATACATCATTATTATTATTTCTATAATCATCAATATTCATATCTCCACCAAATATATTTAATAATAACTTATTAGGAGCTATTCTTATTTTATTAACTGAATTATGCATTATATTATTATATAAATTTATCAATGGGAATATCTCATAAATATCATCATTATAATTATCTAATGCATATCTAGAGATACATTCTATTGAACAAAAATCACCTATCGTATGAAAAATGTCATTATTATAATTAATGGGTAATCCTAATACCATATTATGAAATTTATGACAACAATTCCAACAAACTTTATTATTTTTCTTACATACTTGTGATAATTGATTATTATTAGTATCATCTACTAATAAATTTAAATTACTATCATCTTTTTTATCATTATTTAATTTAATTATTAAATCACTTATATTTAAATTATCATCAGCAAATACGGGATTTTCTTTATATATTATTTTTTTATTTGGTTTTCTCCCTCTTTTTTTTGGTTGTTTATTTTCTTTTGGAGAATTCATATAATATATTTATATTTTTGATTTTAAATATATTTATATTTGTGTATTATTATTGGGATCCGGTGTATTTGAAGGTGATGGCGATGATGGTGGTGGAGTTGATGGAGTTGCTGGTGGGGGAGGTGTTTTTAATGATACACTACTTTGAGATTTAATAGGAGGTGTTTGTGTATATGTTTTATCTTTTACATTTAAATAATCATGTGATACAAAACTAAATACTTTTCTTACAACTAAATAATAGAATAATATACTCATATTAATAAATACAAAAGTTTTAATAAATGTTTCACTAAATAAAGATAATGAACTATTATTCATGTAAAACATTGTTTGAGTTACTAATTGTATAGTAGACATTCTAAGTATATCATAAATCATATCTATAACATTTGGTTCCAAATCTAATTTAAAATTAAAAAAAGTTTTATCCATAATATATATTATATAAATAAAAATAAGTTTAAAATTAAACATTTTTTTACATTAAATTTAATATAATGCCAGGAATTCTTACATTTGAATCAAATATGCCTATAATACTTATAGTTATTATAATTGTTCTTGTTAGTGTTTATTTTTTTTTAGACAGTAAGAAAAGTAAATTACAAATCGAAAGTTTAGAGAAAAAAACAGAAGTAATTGTTAAAGAAATTGATAATATACATTTACAATTACATAAATTTTTTAGTAAAATGCCTACAAGTATTATACCTGATACACCAATAAAATCTGAAAAACAAGAAACTAATGACCCTGAACCCGTTAAAGTAGAAAGTAAATCAGAAAGCAATGTAGAATTATCTGTATCTGATTTTAATAAATTAAAAAAAGATAATGATAACACTAATACATTAAAAGAAATTGAAAGTATGATTAGTGATAATAATAATTCAATTATCGATGAAGGTGATGATACTAATTCAGATGATTTATCCAAAATCCCCTCCAAACTAAATAATAACTCTATTATAGATGAACTAAATTTAGATGATGAAGATGATGAAGATAATGAAGAAGATGAAGAAGATGATGAAGATGATGAAGTTGAAGACGTTAATTTAAGTGATTATGATTCAGATAAATTAAGTGAATATCTAGAAATGTCTGTTAAAGATTTAAAATCAAAATGTATAGAAATGAATTTAAAGCATTCTGGTAATAAAACAACACTTGCTAGAAGAATAGTTGAAAATTTAGAATAAATAATATGATGTTAGACAATCCAATCGGAATAATTAATAAGTAAATTGTCATTAAAAATATATAGAGAAATAAGCTCCCCCGTAGCACATCATTAGGACACAATCATCGCCTTTAAATATTGTAAATTAATTAATATAACATGGCCTACTGATCCGAATGGTAGAACTGGGCCACCTTAAATATTAATCTTCATCTGGCTTAATATCTTCAGTTATTTCTAATTTTAAATTACAATCTAATCCTTTAAAATCATATATACTACCATCATTTCTTTTGAAAATCAATGTTATAGTAGATAATGTACTCATTAATGTATGATTAAAATTCTCTTGCGATAAATATTCTGAATTTGATAATTTGTCATGTATAATATTACCATGTTTACCATTTAAATATATTCTTTTTAGAATATTACCAGCATATTTTGAAAATTCAATAAATGGAATATTATGAGGTCTAAAAATTATATCTACATATCTTGTAGATAAATCTATTATATTTTTTGAACTATGAATTTTTGATGATATTATATAAATATCATTAAAAATACCAAGCCTTCTAGATAATGCATTAGAAATAATAGTTATATTAATTTTATCGTTGTTTTCTATTATAATTTGATTTGTATTATTATCATGTTTAAATAATATATTATGATCATTCAAAGTAAATTTATTATTTATTTCATTTATTAATTTATTAATAGTATAATATCCTTCATCTATTTCTATATGATAATTAACATTATCTATTTCATAATTTATTTTATTATGTAAATTATTCTCACCTTTCCAAATATTATGAGGGACATATGGAATATTAACTTCTAATAATTTTATATTTGTAATGTTTATGAATGATCTACCTTTATAAAATTTGGATAAATTAAAACTAAAACTGTTTCCATCACTATTATTATCGTCACTTATAGACAAATGAACTTTTGTTTTTATTTTATCAGTAGGAACACTTTTTTGTTTATTAACTTTATTAACATAATCATAGTGTTCTCTTGATGTATTTAATAAATCTTTTAAAGTATCATTATGTGAAATCATTGTTCTTGTTATTCTTTTTAATTCTTCAACAATGAAAGATTTTAATTTTGTGCTTTCGTCATATCCTTCAATTAGTAAATCATTATTAGGAATATTAATATTTTTTGTAGTTTTATTAGGATAAAATAAATTTTTAATATATGTATATATTAATATTAATATTGTTACAGTCGATATTCCTAAAATAATTTTGTTATTAGTGCTTAAATTATAAAGGTCCATAATTAAAATATTAAAATAAAAAAAAAATATAATTTAATATATATATAATGTCAACAAATGTTGTAGATTTTAATAATGATGAGTTTAAATTTCCATCAGCAAGAGATAATTATTTTAAAGATTGTCCTGCATTAATGTCAGATGGACGATTTATTACTAACTGGAAACCTAATTGTGAAATGAATTCTAATATTGAAAAATTATTTGGTAAGAAATTAAATAGTTGGGAATATACATATGATTTAACTAATCAAACTAATAAGGTATTTAATTACATTGATAACAATTATAAAAAAAATTACAGTTGTTCTGAATATTATAAAATACCTGGTCCATTATTAGCTCAAGATTGTAATATGGATAATTGTGTTATAAATAGTACTGGTAATAAAACTGGTATAGGATTAAGATAATTACATTTTCCATCTATTTTGACAATTTAAACATGTAAAGAACTGTGTCATAGGCTCATCAGCGGATCTAGTTTGCATTTCATAATATGAACATTTTCTGCTACCACATTTTCTACATTTATACTGATCAGTCATAGCTTCTGGTTTTAATTCATATTTTAATTTATCTCTTTTTGTTTTTTCATCAAGAATATCTTTCCAATTATCAGGATATATATCATATACTGATAATTTAGGTATATCTTCTGGTTTTATTTCATTATTCAATATTTTATCAAGTAAATAATTATTATTAATATATGATGATTTATCTAAATTTAAATATAAAGATCTAATTTTGGAGAAATATAAATTAATAAATATAATATTAGACCATGATCTAATTATATTATTATTATATGCATAAATAATTAAATTATTATAAATATGTTTTTCTATATTTCTAGATTTAGATAAATCATTAATTTGTTCATTTAATTTAGTAACAGAATTATTTCTATGTTTATCATTGATATTAGAGTTCATAATAATAATATAATTTATATAATTATAAATAATCAAATTTATAAGTATTAATAATTATTATCATCTATATATAATTCTTTATCTTCATCCGAACTAACTATTTCAAAATCATGTTCGATATCACTATTACCTTCATCACCTGATAAATATTCACCGTCAGTACTTTCTTCATCACATTCAGATTCATTAGAGTCAGTATCACAATCATGAAAACCTTCATTTATAATTTCTGTAAATTCAGCATATTCACTAACACTATAATCCTTAATTCTATTATTATCACCATAATATAATAAGAATATATCACCATATAATAGTATAGTCGAAGAATCTTCTTCTAAAAATTTAGAAGATCCATTTGGAATTAGTTCGTGTTTATTAATTGTACTATCAACACCTTCATACCAACCATAACATTTAACGATATTATTACCATGATTCCATGTATATAATTGTCTTACATTATTTATACCTTTATTATTAGCTATTTTATTTAATAAATTAACTATATTTCTATTTTCAATATTGATATCTAAATCATTCATTGAATTATCAATATTAATTCTTACAATAGTTTTCATTTTTACTTTATTAAATAATTTTTTTTTAAATAATTAAAAAATATCTAATTATAATATAATAATGTTTGATTATAAATCAATAAAATCAGAAAAAGAAAGAATAGAAGAATCTAAGAAAATTATAGAAAAATATCCGGATAAAATCCCTATAATTGTTGAAAAATCTAAGAAATCTAAAATTAAAGATATCGATAAAAATAAATTTTTAGTTCCTTCTGATATGACTTTAAGTCAATTTATATATGTTGTTCGTAAAAGAATAAAAATTAGTTCAACGGAAACTTTATTCTTCTTTGTAAATAATACGTTATGTAATAATTCTTCATTATTAAGTGAAATATATAATACATATAAAGATAATGATGGATTTTTATATATAGCGTATTCATCCGAAAATACTTTTGGTTAAATGTATAATTATTATTACTGTAATAAATTAAATGATAATTTTTATAATCAAAAAATTAATATAAATAAATTAACTTCATTAATTAAAGAATATAAATTAATTAATAAAGGTATTATTAAAGAATATTGGATAAATAATGTAAAAATTATATCTAATAAAGGTGAAATTAAATTTTATAAAGTTGTTGACAAAAATATTTTTTATAAAAATAATTATTTAATTCAAGAATATGAAGAATATGATATGATTCCTTTTAATTTTTATGAAACAAAATTAGAAAATGAATATATTTTATATAAAAATACTATTGAAAATATTGACATTTTTTTAAAAAAATATGATGATTATATAACTATTGAATTCTGTTCAAAAAATCTAATAAATAATGATAATTTTTTATGTTATAATATAATATAATAATGGATATTTTTTACCTAATAATATTAGCGGTTGTATTATTATTCGTTTTAAAGACAGCTGTTGACTATAAACATGGTGAATCTAATATATTATACAACATTAATAATAATAAATTTATTAATGGATTATTAGATAATATTAATAATAAGAAACAACAACTAGTAAAAAAATATGGTTCAACTGTTTATAATGACCCATATTATAATTTCCCAGACCCTATGACATCTACTATAAGTGTCCCATTATCAAAAGGAATAGGACCTTTAAATGTAGAAAATACTAATATAGTTGGTAATAATCATGATGTAGAAATAATCAGAGATAGTGGTTTAGAATTTAATAATAAAAGAAATAAATTTAATCCCAATAAGCTTAAAAAAGATACAGTTGATCCAGATCCGGGTAAATATTTAAATTTAGGTTTAGCATTTGGTAGTGCTTCTGAAACTTTAATTAAAGCATCTAATGATGTATATTTAAGTAAATATGCTGATTTTGCTTCAAGTAATGTAACAAATGAATTAACTAATACAGGATACTTATATGATGATAGTGGTCAATACATTAATATAAAAAATAAAACTTTACCTGAAAATTGTACATTTAATGATGAAACTGGATTATCATGTAATTTTAACGGTAGATTACAACAAATACCTAAAAGTTTAATGGGTGATAACAAAGAAGTCCTTAATTCTATTGGCACTATTAAATATGATGGTGATTTTGTAAAATCAGTTAAAGGATATAATGTAGGTGATGTAGATGGATACGATTACAAAATATGGAACTATGATAATGAAAAACCATTTAATGGTGGTGAATTATTTAAAAATAAATATGGTAATGAAGTATATGGTAGTAATCAACTTGGATACAATGAAACATATATGGAAGTAAGTGATAATATTTGTCAAAATAATGCTTGCACATTTTAATTATACTATTTAAAAATTATTTTATTATATTTTTATGAAATCTTTTAATATAAGTTTTAAAGAAGAACCTCTTTTTATTAATGTTATTAATGCAAAACAAAATCCTTGTATTAATGAAAAATTATTAAATGATTTATATCGAACTAAGTGTAAAATCGATAAAGTCGATTTGAATAAATGGGAAAAATATAAAAAATTATATAATGATCATGAATATATTTATACATCATCAAATAAATCTTATAATATATCAGATATAAACCCCATATCAAGGTCTTATTTTAAAATTTATGAAATTATAAAATATTTTAATATAAATAATTTAGAAAATATTTCTTGTATAGCAGAAGGTCCTGGTGGTTTTATTAATTGTTTAATGGATATGAAAGCTACTGATATTAATGGTATTACTTTACTATGTGAAGATAAAAAAATACCTTTTTGGAGTTCAAAGTTATATAATAATAAACATTTAAAATTAAATAAACAAAAAAATACAGGTGATATTTATATAAAAAATACCGCAGATAATTTTATTGATAGAGTTAATAAAAATAGTTTAGTAACCGCTGATGGTGGTTTTGATTATTCAAACGATTTTAATAAACAAGAATTACTATCTTATAAATTAATATACTGTGAAATTTATATTGCTCTTAATATTCAAAAAGATAACGGTGATTTTATTATTAAAATTTTTGATATATTTTATCATAAAACTATTCAATTATTATATTTATTATTTTTATCATATGAAACTGTATGTATATATAAACCTACAATAAGTAGATTATCTAATTCCGAAAAATATATAGTATGTAAAAATTTTAAAGGATTTAATAAAGAAATTATTGATATATTAACTAAATATTATGATAATGTAGATGAATTATATATAGATTTACCAGAAAATTTTATAAAAATAATAGATACATATAATAAACTTTTTGTTACTAATCAAATTAATTATATAAATAATATATTAAAATTTAATTGCAGAAATATAAATGAAAGAATAAAAACTCAAATAAATAAATCATATGAATGGTGTCTAAAATATAATATACCCATTAATAAAGAATGTATATACATTAATAATAAATAACATAAAAAAATTTTTTTTTGTCTTTGTGTTTTATATTGTTTTTGTTTTTTGTTTTTTGTTTTTTTGGTTTATTGTATCTAGCAGTGGAAGTGAGAGATGAGCCACTCGATGTCTCTGGTACTCCAAATACATTCAGGTGGTTCGTGGAAGGTCACAAAGCACCCTTTGGAGTCGTGGGTTGGTGTGATAGTGATCTCTGGTTCACCGAATGATGCGTGATCGGAATCCCATTCATTGACAGATTTTATCAGTGCAGCGATGTTCTTACCCTGACGCCCGATCATAGCGCCGATATGTTCTGCGGGTGTGGGGAGAAGATACTGCCGCGTGGTAGTTTCCTTACGATCCCACCACGGAGTTGAAATCAGAATACCCGTCTCCAGATCGCACTCAAGGATGAACACTAGCATGTCCGCTGTCCTCAACTTTTGAAAGACCTTTGTCGCGCATAAAGGGAAACTCTCGTGAGGTGTAGAGATGAGATCCATAAAGTAGAGCGAGTGAAGTTCAAGCGGCTGCGATGGAGGCGTCTTAATGTAGACATTCGGGCCCTGACCACCGAGTGAACCCACATAGTATCCATTCTTAATCGCTGTCACGCGCACCTCAGTGGCTAATGACGCATACGGCATCTCACTCGGAAGAAGTTGAGGAGGATGATTGGTCATACCGTCAAGATCCAAGTGATGCTGCTCAACGAGGTCGTTCATATCGTCGCCCTCAATGAGCGCTACGAAAGCCAAGAATTCGGCTTCATGCACGACGGATAGATACTCGTCGTCATGAGACATCTGAGCGGAAGATCCAGATACCCTAGTCGCCCATGATGGAACATTCGGAACAGAGACCTTCGCAGAAACGAAGTCAGATGATACGACTTCGCGTGGGGTAAGGATACCGATATCACGCGCCATAGAAATGTCCTCAGTAGTAATGGAAACTTCGACATCGTCATCGAAACAACTACCAGGAACATTCTTGAAATCGAGCATGAGAGCCATGTTTCGGTAGAAAGTCGGTTGAAGACGATTGAAAGTTTTGAATACGAGTTCTGCGATATAAAGCAGACAGATTTGTTTTCTAAATATTTCTTGAATCTCGAAATCAAATTTATTCTGCGAATGAATCAATTATACTTTTTTAAACATAACATATACATTTAATCCACTTAATAGTTGTAAGTGTTTATCTTTTGTAATATTATCAGCATCTTTATATATCTCTTGATAAATTTTATCAGATTTAGTTATACTTGATAAATGTTTAATTACATTTTCAAATGATCCAATGCCATCTGTAAGTAAGCATTCTTTTTTAAATATACTACTGTATTTCTTATCAGGTTTAGGTGTTACTAATTCTAATCCATGTTCTTTACAAGAATCTACTAAGAAATCTAAATTCACTAAATATTCTTCATTTGTAGTACCAATTGAATCCATATAAACATCAATTGAATTCCCAAACATATTACTAGTATCACCCTTATTATATGTAAAATCTTCACTAACAATTTTCTTTTCAATTTTATATATTAATTCTTCATCATGAGATTTATATTCAATAACTTCTTTATCTTCAAGCATTTCATATAGTTTATTTCCATTATAAAATGTCGCTATAAAATACCCTCCCTTATTAATATTTTGATATACATTTTTAAGAAATCCATCAAATGTTGATTTATCTTTTAAATAGTAATGTAAAGTAAATTGACTACTAACAACATCAAATCCATGTTTCGCTAATCCATTAAAACTTTTATATTCTTTAATAGTAGTGTCTCCATATAATATATCTAACATTAATTTAGTATGTTCATTACCCATATCACATTCATTATTTTTAATATTAAGACTAGTATCTCCTTGTAAGAATATTCCTTTTGGTCTTTTATGTTTAATAAAGAATCTGCGACATGCTTCATTGACATCTTCAATATCTAATCCCAATACAAATTTTATATTATTATCAGGATTAACATATCTATCAACATCACCACCTCTACCACATGATAAATCTAAATATTGTATTCTTTTACTAAAAGAAGTACATGTACCATTTATTAATGTTGTTTTAATATAATTATGTAATTTAGTTAAGATGTATGATTGTTCACTTCTATTTTGTGAAACATAATATCCTGTATCACCAGATACATCTTCAATCATTTCTTCATAATCATATTCTATTTCACCTGTCATTAATTCATTCGTAACGGGTTCTATAATAGTTTTCCATACATTATTTGCCGTATCAATTGCATTAGGAACAATCTTGTCAACTCTAACTCTAAGAGGTTCCCATATCATACCATTTAATCCATCTTTATTGTATCTCATTTCAACTATATCACCATCCTTAATTTCTGAATCATCTTCACATATCATTTTATTATCAGTTAATGATATATTAGTAACACCTACATTTTCAGATATATCAGGTGGACTGAATTGTTTAGTTTTTTCATATGTAAATTTATCACCACGAGCAAGTTTTAAACAGAAATTTAAATTTTTATCATACCTTTCATCATATTTAACTATTATACCTATTTTTTTATATTTCCCTTTATCATCTGGAAGTAGAAATACTTTATCTTTTTTTGTTTTCCCATCTTTTTCTGTGATAATTTTAAAATCTATTGTATTTTCTTTTTCAGGTTTCCATTTAAAATTATATTCCCATGTTCCACCAATATTTTTAACAGATTTATTTAATTTATTACCTTTTACACCTAAATATATTGGTAATAAAATAAGACCATCTATTCTATATTCATATCCACCTGATTTTTCATTATCAAGTATTTCTTTACATTTTTCAAATATTAATTTTGAATCTAATTCACGTTTATCTTCTGATATTTCTATGGCACCATATTTATACTCTTTTATACCTATTCTAATATTTTCTATATCACTTATAACCATATTTTTCATTAAAATTTCTAAATTTTTAAGAATTTTCATTCTTGATATTTGTTTTTTATCTTTGATTATCCACGGGTAACTAAAAGCTGGTTGAGGTGTTGTATTATTATTATAATATATATCAAAGATCAAATATAATTTAATATCTTGTTTATCTTTATTCTTAGTAATAAATTCACCATCTAAAACCCATTCACCTGGAATATCTGGAAATTTAATACCAGTAGATATTACGTCTAATTTATGTGTTATTAAATATCCAGAATGACCTGTTATAAATAATAAACATCTAGTACCATCTGCTTTTTCAGTAACAGCATATCCTTTAATAATATTAATATCATTGTTAATTAATAAATTTTTATAATTAAGTGTTACTGGTTGAGGGACATAATTTTGTAAAGTATTTTCATCTTTATCTGTTATTTGTTTGAATCGTTTTAAGACAGATTCTTTAAAAGATTCAGATAATATTAATTTAGTATTATTAATTAATTCTAGTGAATATAATAAATGTTCATTTAATATTTCTATACATTTATCAGTGAGGGTTTCTAATTTATCTGAACTGAATATAAGTTCTTTATCATCAGATGTTCCTCCACCAGATGATTCATCTGATCCAAAATATTCTAATATTAATTTATCTAAATCAAAATAATCACTGTAAACTCTAAGCAAAGGAATCCATATTTTAATACCATCTTTATCCATTGTATTTAATTTTTTCATAAGATCTAGATATGTTTTTCTTTTTGAAGTAGTTAAATCAGATACATCAAACTCTATACCTTTATGGTCTGGGAATAAATTATCTAATTGTTCTAATATTAAAGTTCTTTCTTCGTTTGGTTCATTTATTTGTAATAATACACATTTTCCTTTTCCATCCAGATCACCTTCGTAATCAATTACAGTAGCATGTAATTCTGGATCTTTATCAAATATTTCTTTAATGTCATTATTTAATGGATTCTCAGTAAAATATATTTCTTTAATTCTCATATTTTTACCCAAAATTCTTGTTTTAAATGGTATTTCTTTAAAAGATGAAGAAACATCTACTAATTTATCTTGTAAAATTTCAGTTGGTCCTTGTGTTTCATCTGGGACATCCTGGACTACCATAGACATTGGGTTAGATACACTCCCACTTAATTGTCTAGGATTAGGAATATCTTCCATAAGTTTATTATAGAAATCATTAATTAATATAACACCATTATCTTTTTTATCAACTGATCCAACATACTCTATTTCAAGTTCATATTCTTCATTATTATTTAATATATTTGCAGATTTAAATGATTTTGCCCATGAATATTTCTTATTATGATATAATGTTGATTTAACAACAGATAAATCAATTCTAAATAATCTATCAGGTGTTTCAAAACTATATCTTTTTTTATATCTAAAATGTTTTTCAACTGCTTCAAGTGTTTTATTAAATTCTTCTATTTGTTTTTGATTATATCCTAATTCATCTTCTGTTTTTAATGTTAATCTATAATTATATTCATGATTTCTAATAATAGGTTGTTTAATTATTTCATTTCTGAATAACGATTTCTTTATAAATTTTAAATTATCTATACCATTTAGAGAATTTGTTATACAATATTTTTTTATAGAATCTATATCTAATATACTACATCTTGTATTTCCTGGACGGTTTTCAAATCTCTTTCTAATATCAAGATTAATTGATTCATAAACAAGATTATATTTATTTTTAAAATTATCTAATAACTTTAAGAATAAACTTTTATTTAATGGATTATGTAAATCATCATAACCAAATATAACTTCCAATTCAACATTATCATTTTTAATAGATTCACTGATGTGATCACGGATATCTTGTTCTTTTTTTAAGATGTCCATATATATATTATATTATATTATTATTTTAAATAATCAAATTTACAAAAAAAATGTTACATTATCAAGATAAGATAATTATAATTTATTAAAATTTATTTCTTCATATAGTTCTTTCTTAGTTTTCTTTTTATTATTATTTTTAAGTTCGATATTCAGTCCATTTGCAATTTCTACAAGTTGATCTAATTTGTAGTGTGATATGGCTTTTAAATATTGATTATATATAAAATTAGATTTGACATCACAGTCAATACTAGTATTTAATTCAGATAACATACATGAAAATACAATATTGTCTTTTAAATTTGTAAGGATACTCCATTTACCTTTATTAAATGTCACATAAACATTATCATAATTTTTGAGACCTGTTCTATAATAATTATTTTGGCGTAAGATTACTAAATTTATTTTAAAATATTCATTATAGAATAATATAAGTGATAAATAATTATCTTTAAGTTTTTGTAAATTAGAACATATTAATGATTTTGATAACATTTTCTTATTAAAATTATAATTATCATATTCAGAGTCAATTAAAGAACATAGTTTTAATTTTTCTTCTTTTGAGTAAGTATCTTTTTCTTTTTCTTCTAATATATTATATTTTGGATCTTTAATAGATAAAATTAATTCATAAACAGTTTTATACTTTTTAGATTGTTCTTGTTTTGTATATTTTACACACTCATTATCAACAGCATGCTGAATAGATTCATTTACAAGCTGAATAGGTTCATTTATAACATTATTAATAACAGCATTATATGTTTCTTTTACATAAACTTGTTCAATAATACTATTAGTTATTTGTGAATTAATATTATTTATTGTATGTGATTGTTTATTAGATATTTTATTTTCTGATTGAGTATATTTATTAGTATTAATTTTATTAGAATAATCGAAATTTTTATTTTTAAGATCTCTAAAAATGTCCATTTTTATATATATAATAAATATCTCTTTAATTATCAAATTTTTTTAGATTCAATAATAAGTTGTTGATCTGATTTTTTAAAATTAGATAAAAGGATATTATATTTATCGCTATTATTTATAATTAATTTATATTGTTTTTGTTCAATATTATTAATTATATCATTATTTAATATTGAGTTTTTTTTTAAATCATAATTATCATTATCAATGTTATTTGATAATATATATTTTAATATATTATACAGATTATTAATATGATCATTTATTAAACTGATATTAATAAAAAAACCATTATTATTTTCAGTATATTTAATATTATTATCTTTTATATAATTAATTATTTCATTATGATATTTTATATTGTTTATATTTCTATAAATATAGACTTTTTTTTTATCAATATCCATAATATAATAATTAAAATTTATTGAACAATTTTCCCTACAACTTGTATTTTATTATTTCTATATTTAATTCTTAAATCTAATACCTCTATTTTTAGTTTTTGTTTTGAAACAATATTATCAAAATTAATTTCTTCATTACTAATTATATCATTAGGTATAATAATGATTAATGGACTATTTTTAAATTCATCATCATCATGATTAGATATATGTTTTTCTTCAAGTTTAATGTAAGAAATAACACCCATTTTATTCACATTATTAACAATACATTCAACTGTATCACCGATATTTAATGAAATAAGACTACACTTATATTTTACCTGATATTTAATATAATTATCATTATTAAAAGATTCAATTTTACCCATTTTTCTTGATATAATAGAAATACTATTTTTAAATACGAAATAATCGTCTTTACATACATCGCCATATAAATTTTTTAGTTTTAGTAGTAATATATTATCAATATCTTTATTCAATTCATTCGATAGTATACTAATCGTATCATTAAATGTTTGTTCTGTAATAATCATAATATATATAATATTAAATATTTTTTAATTATTAATCAAATTTATAATACATTAAATCATAATTTATAAAAAATCTAACTTTTTTATTTAAATTGTATTTATCTTGTAATCTAAATAGTATTTCTATTAAAAAGGATATATCATATTCAGAAAATTTTATTTTTTTACCATGTAAATCATCTATTTTAGATAAATCAATATTTATGCTTTCATCTAGTTTTGCAAAATAAGGTTTTATCTTATCAATCAGTTGTCCTTTATTCTTCTTTTGAGGAGTCCACCCAGGCAATTTATTATCAACTATTTTTAAATAAACATTACCTTTTTTATTTATATTACTAGGATCTAAATATGTATATGCCCATGGTTTAGAACATCTAATATTTTCATTATCTATATAATCTTTTTGTTTAAGATTTATTCCTGATTGAGTATTAAAATTATCACCATCTTTTAAATAAAATTCTATTGATTTTTTTAATCCATTTAGTCCTTTTTCTTTCATAGTTAAATTATTCACTATAAAGAATCCATTTGGTTCACCATCTAATTTAAATAATTTATCTTTCATACCATCTTCATATATAAAATTATATGAGAAATATTTATATGATATTAAATCGACCTCTTCATTAGTTAAATTTAAATTATTTTTAACAGTTAAATCTTTTTTATTCAAGATTAAATATTTAATATATTCTTTTCTTTCATTATATTTTAATCTATCTAATAAATATTCTACTAAAACTATTTTAACCATACCATTTAACTTAATGAAATGATTCAATATTTTATCTTTTTTTAAATTTTCAAAATCTTTTATTATATTATCAACAATACTATCATGATTAAATTTAGTAATAGGTAATATAGATGTATTAGTCACAGATGTTTGATTTGTTACAGGGACATATTCTTCTATTTTAATATCTTCTATATTAATTTTATTTATATTATTAGATATAGGATTTCTATAATATAAAGGAATACTTTCATCATTATTCAACAACGGTTGGAATATATAAGTATCATTTCTACATATGATGTATCCTTTATTTTTGTTTTTATTATAAATAGTTATTTTATTGTCTATAATATCTTTTATAGAATTAAAAATTATATATTTATTTATTTTTTTATGATACTGAATATGTTCAACTATATCATCTAATGAAAAATAATTTTTATTTTTAAATAATTCATTAATATATTTAGTAATATTTTTTGTAATATCTGTAAAATTATTTACATCAAATGTATCATAATTAAGTGTATCTTCATCTAATTTATCTAATAATGTTTCATCTACTCCATTACAATCATAATTACAAGATTTTTGAAATGAACAAATTTTTGTATATGGTTCATCATAGATAGATTTATTCTTCTTTTTCCTTTTTGATGTAATTATTTTTACTGGTAAAACATCTTTCTTTTTAATAACATTTCCTTCTTTAAATAAATAACAATCAAGAGCATTTTTTTTTAAAATAGATTCAACTTTACCAATTTCAATTGATTTTCGTTCACCTCTTCTATAATTATAATGGTCTGTTGTTTCATTTCCATCACACAAAGCTGTATGTAAATATACTGTAACATTTCGTTTTTCTTGTTCTAAACCGCTATGAGAACAAAATCTAATACCTCTACCAACAATTTGTTCTAATTTATTTAAATGATACCATGGTTCTAATACATGAATTTCCCTTATATTTTTAAAATCCATACCTTCACCTGTTATAGATGATCCAATAATTACTTTAACAAGTTCTCCATTTTTATTCTCAGGTGATTGTAATATTTTTAATTCTCTATCATTATCTCCAGATATTCTATCATCAGCACTTAAAATAATATAATTTGCTTGTTTAAAATCTTTTTTATCTTTATAATCTTTTCTATGTTTTTTCATATCGTAACTTAAAGGTTCGTCAATATCACCTGATTGTAAAAAGTTCTTATTATTATATTTATTAAATCCTAAATGTTCTAATGCTATTCCAATGGGAACCGCTCCTGACCAAATATAATCAGTATAAATAAATATAATACCCTCTGATGATAATATATTATCTAATACATTCTTAAATTTAATTGAATAATCAGATATTTCATTTAATTTTAAAATTTGTTTACTTTTATATTTAAATTTCTTACCTGATTTACTAAATACTTCATTGAATCCACTTTCCCCATAATCTTTATCATCACTATCAGATGGATAAACAATATTACATATTTGAGGTAATTGTTTATCAATACCTATTTTTATTTCTTCTTGATCACCTTTTTTTTCTATTATTTTTTCTAAATATTTTTTATATATTTCTTTTTGATATCCTTGTAATTCATCTTTATATGTGATTAAAAATTTTAATTTTTCATCTATTGTTTTCCCAAACATATCTTTTTTAGGTGATTGACTGGGTAATATAGTTAGTGAATCTTTATTATCATTAGGATGTAATCTTAATGGGAAATTTATAGGATTTTCCCCTCTTAAATATGAAATATATCCTCTACATTTTTTATTTATAATTTCTACACCTGACGAATTAATTTTTCCAGTTTTTTTATCGATATAATCTTTTTCATTTATTAAAGGCCGTTTATCATTTAATAACATAAGATTTAATAATTGAAAAATTTCTTTCGCATTATTAAACATAGGTGTCGCCGTCAAAAATATTACTCTTAAATTTTCTGAATACATTAATACTTTTTTTAAATTTTGTAAAGCTGTTTTCACTTCATTACTACCATCATCATTTAATGATTCAGTTTCTTCTCTTAAATTATGATACTCATCTACTATTAATAATCTATTTGAAAAATATTCTTTTATTTTCATTTTAATTATATCTTCATCAGTTGTTTTCCCAATAATCCTTTTAATCATACCAGAAAATGTACCATATTGATAAAACTCATAATAGTTTTTTATTAATTTTTTAGTAGATCTTTTTAATGAATCACCTTGTTTATCAAATAAATTAGATTCCTCAGCTATATTTAAAAATGTATCACCTGAACATTGATTATTTAATTTATCTGGTGAAGAATCGAATATAGTATCCTGCCATCCTTGACTTAATCCTGATTTTCTAACTATAATAATTTTTTTATTTTTAGAAGTATAAATATCTCTAAATGATTCACTTATTGTAACACCTGTACATGTTTTTCCCACACCTACTCCATGAAATAATAATAAACTTCTATATGGTGTATTATTATTAACAAAATTTTTTAATAATCTTTGGTGATTTGCTAATTCAAACTCTTTATTTCCACATAAGTTTTCCTTATTAAAATTTATTTTATTCACATAAAATTCAGCTTTCTCTGATATTTTATTTACAAAAGATGGATCATTATGATCAGGATAGGTTAAATAGTCTCTTTCTTCTAATATTTTCATTTGATCATCATCTAAATCTCTGTTATCAAGAATTTCTTTTATTATTAATTTAGTAGATTCATTTTCAGATACATTAATTCCGGTATTAATATTAACTTGACATTCATTATAATATCTATATAAATCATTTGTTGAAGTTTTATCAGTTATTTTATCATCTGATAAACTAACACCTGGTATTTTTAATTCAACTTTATAATGAGATATATTTTTTCCACCACCATATTGTTCTTTATTTACAATTTTATATAAATCCTCTATTGTATTTAATCCATTTTTATCCCAATTATTTAAATTATCACATTGAATTTTCTTTCCATCATATTCAATATTTTTATATTTTTCATAAAATACAGAGCTATCACAACATAATTTTTCAAGTTTATTTTTTTCTCTTGTATCTTTATCTTTTAAGTCTTGCATTTTTTCTTTAATAGTCATTTCTTCTAAATCAATAACAGATCCTTCGGGTCGTTGGATGTCTAGATTATTTGTATCTAATCTTTGTTTAAGAGCATTATCTTCACCACCCCATCCCCAAAAATTATTAGGATATCCATTACATTTTAAAAAATCTTCTGAATTTACTGATAATACACCACCTAAAAACTTATCATCATCATCTTTAATATTATATCTTGTTCCTTTATTTCCTAAATGTATAGGAGTATCTGGATATCTTAAATAATCTTTTATTAATTCTTCACTAGGTAATAAGTCTACATCAGATAATACATAATATGCATTTTGTATTTTATTATTTTCTTTATTGGCAATGATAAAACCTATATTTTTTAACATACCTAGATTAAATTTCGCCATTTTTGTTCCAGATTGTTTATATTCATCAGGTAATTTATCATAATTATCTCTAACTGATTCTTGTTCAATTATATAAATATGATAATCTATTTTTCCATCAAATATTAATTTCATTTGATCTTTAAATATATTTAATTGTCTTTCTCTATATCCATCACCAGGATCTCTATAAGAAACAATTATATTTAATTTATTATCACTTAATTTTTTTACATCTGGTTTTTTACGAATAGATCCTAAATCATTTAGTAAATTATAAAAATAATCGTATGTTCCTTGTTTAGATAAATATTTATTATAAAAAGCAAGAGCATGTTTTGCGATTTGTTCACACTTATCATCATTTTGTTTACACCAATTAATTTGTTTTTCTAAATCACTTAAATCAGATTTAACTGGTACATAATGTTCATATGGTTTAAGTTTATTTTGAAACCATAAAGTATATGGTGAATCTACTAATAATATAACAGATCCCATTCTTAATTCATTACCAAATCTAAATGCTTTTACATGTCCATCTATATTTAATATATATTTATGTTTTGATTGTTCTTCTAATTTCATAAAATTTTGTTTACCTATTTTTACATGTACACCTTTATGAATAAATTCACCTTTTTCATTTAATCTAATTGTTCCAAATGATTTTATTGATTCATCTACTTTTGGTTTTTTATTGGGTCCCGTTAATTTAGCATCTAATATATTTTTCTTATCCCATAAAACAGATAAATATGCTAATCTTAATCTCATATTATCATTTATAGTTATACCACAACCAGTTGCTGATCCTCTAAAAACACATTTATCTATTTTTTTACTCCAATCCATTTCAAAATTAATTTCTTTTGAATAGTTATTTTTACATGTATCAGGATAAATATCTTTTGTAATTCTCATCATATCATCTTCTGTTGGAACAGGTATATCATTAAAATCTTTCTTCCCGCATTGTGATAAAATAGGAGTATAAGTATCATGAATATATTCATCTTCTAATTTTTTATTACCTAATAAATTTACATATGGTTCTAAATTATTTTTTCTAAATACTGGAAAATCTCGTGGCGAAAAGAAAAAATCAACATCATCTAATTTCTTACCATTTTTATTTATATTTTCTAAGAAATATGTTAAGAAATATTTAAATGGAACTTCTGTTTTATCACCTTCTTCCATATAATCTTTTCTATCAGATGAAAATTTATATTTATTTGTATTTAATATGCAATTATTTGCATACCAATGAGATGGATCTTTAACATTATAATGTCTTGATTTTAGCCATCCCATTAATTTTGGATTTATTTTTTCTAATACATCTGACCAATTATTTTTATATCCTATATTACTAAATGGTAAAAATATATCTAATTTATTATCTTTTATAGATACATATATACCTTTTTTTAATTTATCAAATAAATATAAAAATGTATTATAAGTAGTATTTAAATTATAACCATTATAAATTCCTAATCCTGGTATCGATTTAGGAGTTGATGGATAATCTAATAATCTAGATTTTAACATAGCATATTTTTGAAATTGATATATATCACCAGCATGAAAATATATTTGAATAAATGATTCATATCTTGGATTTGTTTTAATTTTATTTAATTCCTCTATATATTCTTTTGGTTTGTTAATTTTATCAAGTGCTTTCCATGATTTAGAACTTTCACATTTATCTTCTTCACCTTGTTTAAATTTATCTTCTCTTAATTTAAAATTATTTAAATCTAGTATTTTAACTAAATCTTCCATAATATATATATATTATAAAATTATATTATTTTTATCACTATGAATAAATTTAAAAATTTCCTCTATAATATTTAATTTATAATCACTATATTCTCTAATCCGTTCAATACATTCTTTTTTATTTAACCATTGTATTGATTTAATTTCTGATATCTGATTATTATTTTCATAATTAATTATTAATTCTTTATCATTATTTTTTATTTTACCGATATAATAAACATTTTTATATCTCTCACCATTTGATCCAATATATTCTTCTTCTAATGGTAAAATATTATCATAAATATCATATTCATCTAATTTAATATTTGTTTCTTCTTCAAACTCTCTAATTGCACAACATTTATTTGATTCATTTAAATTTCTTCTACCTTTTGGTATTTCCCATTCATTATATTTGTAATTATATTTTGTTTTTTCTAAATATGATTTAATATCAATATTATTATATTTTTCACAACACCCTTCATATTCTTTATTATTATTACTAAAACATATATCGGTCCATAATTCTTTAAAAGAATATTTTTCTAATTTATTTTTTTCTAATATATTCATTCTATTAATTAATAGTTGAATATATTCAGATTGTTCTATATAATATTTTCCTCTAATAAATTCTATATATGATATAGAATCTTTACGTTCTATCATTATAATTTCTTGTTTTTCATTAAATAAAATTATTCCATAACTTAGTCTAGGATGAAAACAATCTTTATATTTGTGTCCCTTTTTACCACAGTTCCTACAATAAATATTCATAATATTTAAAGTTAATATATTCTTAAATACAAAAATAAATTTGATAAAATATTAAAGATAATATTTATATATATATATATACAAATGGATTCAAAATCACTAACTAAAACTAGCTTCTGCGGCAAAGAAATTGATAATGTTACAAATAATGATCTAAAAAAACAAATTTTAGATGATATGTGTAATAAAACAAATATAACATATAAAACTAGATATGCAAAAATGTTTAATGAACAATATCTTAAAAATTTCAACAATCCACATATTATATGTCTAAAAACAATCGGTTCTCCATACTTATTATATTGTACTCAAATTAATGATGTAAATTACTGTTTTCTTATTGATAAAAAAATTAAAGACGGATATGAATATCCTAAGATATTTCTTGTCCATTACAGATTTAATGAAGAAATCTTTAATGGAACTCTTTTTGAAGCTGAACTTTTAAAAAATAATGATGATGATTGGTTCTTAATCATTGGTGATATTTATTCTAATAAAGGTGAATCTATATTTTCTAAACAAATTACTGAAAGAATGAATATTATTAATGAAATATTTGTGAATGATTATAAAGATGACTCGTTTTGTAATATTTGTCCTATTATTATTAAAAAATATTTTGATTATTGTGATTTAGATAATATTATTAATAATTTTATTCCTAACCTTAATTATAGAATTAGAGGTTTATATTTTGTTCCACTTAAAAGTTCATATTCAAAAATTTTATATTTCTTCAATGATCACGATTATAAAAAAATCAATTATAGAAAATCTAATAATATTTCATTTAGAATAGTAAAGAGTTTTAAACCAGATATTTATGAATTATTTCTAAATAATGAAACTAAAAAAACATTAATTAAACATAGTTATGCTTCTATACCTAATATAAAAACATCAAAATGGTTAAAAGAATTAACTGATGAAAAAAAAGACGTTAATGTTGAATGTTATTTAAATAAAGAATTTAATAAATGGATTCCCACAAAAGAAACTAATATTATTGATTGTATTAATGAAATTAACTAATTTTAACAAATTTACATATTTCAATGCAATTTTTACATGCTAGTGTTTTAGATAACGTGGGTTTTGAATGTGTATCATATAATACATTGTGATTATAAAATGCTTTATATACATCCTCTTTGGGTAAGTTTTTTTTACACCAAGAACAATGTGCCATACCTAAATCACCAGCTTGTTCATAATATCCAGTTTCACCATCTTCTTCTAAGCCAAGAAATACTAATTCATCTGATTCTTTGTAATTGGGTGCTAATACTAATTGTTCATCTGATAATTTATCATAAGATTCTTCATCAGATAAAACCATATCTTCATTTTCATCATCAGATGAATACATAATTGTTTCTAATACATCTAATTCTTTTTTATCTTCTGTAACCTCAACTTTAATTTTTTTTGACTTTTTCTTCTTTACGGGTGTCCTTGGCGATGGAGTGTGAATATCTACATTAGGTAATCCTTCTTCTGGAAATAGCTTTTTAGGTTTTAGAGGTGGTTTTCTATTTAACCATCCGGTTTTCTTTTCAATACAAGAATTATAAATATCACCTAATAGATCAAATATTTTATATAGTTTATCATCAATATTTTCATCATTAAGATCATAATTAAAATATCTTAAACCTTCTCTTTGATGAGTAATAGTTGATAATTCTTCATATACTTTGTTAGTGAAATCAAGTGTTTGACGGTTAATACGATCAGCTGTTTTATCCATTATTATTTTAATAAATAATTTAATTTTAAATATCAAATTTACTTGCCTGTACTTCCAAATCCACCTGTTCCTCTTTGAGTTTCAGATAATGTATCTACTAATTTAAATTCGATTGGTTCTAAATTACCAGCACATATTTGAAATAATCTATCACCCTGTTTAATTGTATATGATTCAGATTTAATATTATCGACACAAGCAATTATATTACCACGATATCCAGCATCAATAATTCCAACTGAGTTTGCTAGTCTTAAAGGTGTTTTAATAATAGAAGATCTTGGATATAAATAATAAGAAACACTTCTATCTTCATTATCATTTAATGCTTCACATTTAATTTGTAAATTAATCTTAACAGTTTCACCTGGTTTAATAGTAATTTCTTCTGGACAAAATAGATCAATACCACTATCACCTGGATTATAATGTTCGTGATTAGAATATAGTGTATTTAATACATTGTTTCCGGTATTAATAAGTAATTTCATTTTTATAATATATTAATTATTCTTTATATAATTTCAAATTCACACTTTCAATTAATATTAAGATTTAAAATATTAATATCATATGGTAAATTTTATATAAAGATTTTATTTAATTATTAAGTTTTGATCTATCTCATCCACCACCATTTTGAGATATATATTTATTTTTAGATTCAATATAAGCACCTCCTCACCCCCCACCTACTTTATTTTCTCTAATAAAGGTGTCAACTACCTTCGCGTCACCTCATCCACCTGACTGATCTGTAATGAAATTTACAGTATGTTTTACATTATATTTTTCTGATAAAGAATTATATTCACCTGTAACTTCTTCACCTATATGTTCTTCTAAATCTATATCTTTTCTCCATGTGTCATAATTATCTACATTTGATAAAAAATATTTTGATTTATCTTTTATCAAAAAATAATTATTTAATCTAATATTTGTTTTCTTCATTATAATTAATAATATATTTTTTTTTATATTATATTATATATAATGCCCGATCATCCATATACATCAACAACTGAAAAAGCAGGATCACATACACATACTCCACCAGCAACTACTAAACCTCCTGCAACTACGACAACACTTGCAACACCTAAACCCCCAGTAGCACCGACGCCCCCAACACCAGCACCCCCAACACCAGCACCAGCACCAGCACCAACACCAACACCATCACCGTCACCTTCAAGTGATGGATCCGGTGATGAATCAGGTGATGATAAATCTAAATCTTCAATATTTAATCCATTAACTACATCTGAATTTTTTAGACTCGCATATAGTTATGGAATATTTATGCTAGTTGCTGTAATGTTAGTTAAATTTCAACCACATTTAGCATATCCACATATATTTATTATGACAACATTATATATTATATTTACTTTGGTAACTGAAATTGTATGGTTATATGCTTTCACTATAAGATTAAGGTCTAAACAAGGTAAAAACTTTACTTCAAGAGACACTATTCACAATATATTACATAATATTTTACCTTTTACTATTTTAGTATTTGGATATGTTATATTAGTTGATGGTTTTAGATCAACTGGATTTACAGATAGTGGTGAAGCTGTTGAATTTTATATCCGTGGTGTATCTTGTATAGTATTCTTGATAACTTATTTATATTTGTTCTATAATCTTATGACAGTTATTGATAATCAAAAAGTTAAAAGTTCATTAAGTGGTTCTCCCACTGATGATTGGACAAAAGAATATCCTGATAATAAAGCGACTAAATATGATTTCTTACTTGATGTATTATATAGTTTATTCCAACCTGTAAGCATTATTATTATAGCAGGTATTATGTATTATATTATAAGAGCAACTAATATGGCATTTACACAATGAGTTGTATAAATTAATATTTATTTTTTTTTTTAAAATTTGATTTTTATTATTTTTTTATTTAATAATAAATATGAAAATAGCTATTTCAGGACCTATGTGTTCTGGTAAATCAACAATCGCCAACATTATTAAAGAAACAAATGAAAAATATATTATTTATTCATTCGGTCAAAAAATTAAAGACTTGGCATCTGAATTATTTAATATGGATAAATCTATTAAAGATAGATCATTATTAATTAATATTGCAAGTAAAATGAGAGAAATTGATCCAGATGTATGGGCTAAATATATTATTAATAGTATGAAAGGTAATACACATTGTATTATTGATGATTTAAGATTTCAAAATGAACTAGATATATTACAAGAAGATAGTTGTGATTGGATTTATATTGTTTTACAAATTGATGAAGAAAAAAGAATAGAAAGATTAAAAAAATTATATCCTAATAATTATGAAGATCATATTAAAAATATGAATCATACATCTGAAAGAGGTAGATTAACTTTTAAAAATAATAAAAGAATATTATATTTAAATTCTGATGATTCGTTAGATATGATTAAATTTAATGTGGAATATTATATTAATAAATTTAAATAATGAAAATTGATTGGATTAATAATAATATTGATATGATTAATTATTTTTTTGATATAATTCATATATTTATTTCTAAAAATAATGATATATTTTCTTTAAATACAGATGATGATTCTTTATTTAATAATTTATGTGAATTTTTATATGACTGTTATATAATAGATAAAAATACAATTAACATAAAATATGATAATAATTTTGAATATTTTGATTCTATATATTGTTCAGATATTACTGATTTATTTATTAATATGAAAAATATAGCAGATGGTTTTACAAATGATATATTTAAAAAAAAATATAATTCTTATGATTTAACAGAATTTATATATATTAATATTAATTTAAATGAAGATTATAATAAAACTATTGATGAATCGGATGAAGAATATTATGAAGAAGAATATTAGACGCGTTTATAAAACAAACAGTATGGGTGATTATTGAATATTTTTTCTTCATCTATATCAATTACTTGTGAATCATTATATACTTTCCATTTATTTTCACAACTATTTTTACATATAGAATAATAGTGTCCTGCATGTAAATTCCCAGAATGTATACATAATCCACTTAGAGTATATTTTGTTGATTTTTCTTTATAGTTTAGACAATATTTATTCATATCTAAATCAATGGGATAATTAATATGATTTGATATAACACCATTTTCATCATATTTCTTCACTAAAAATATAAGTATCGGTGCTAAATCCCAAAATACAGTTTTTTTCTCAGCATTAACATACTCAGAACATTTTTCACATTTAAATTTATTATCATCATCTAATTTAAATTTACATGTATATTCATCTATACAATCATATAATGATGTAAATTTATTATTATCTAATGTTAATGTTATTATAGATACTGGTTCATGATTATCAATTGTATGATTACAGCTTGGACATTGAGTTAAACTTAATACACTTGAATAAAAATGTTCAACAATACATGAATAACTATTGTTAAAATGTAATTCTTGTTTTTTTAAATTATTATAATACATTTCATCTAATTTATTTTTTTTCTCTCCTTCAATCGCCATAGTTATTTTTCTAGATAGTTCTTTGTGAATAAATTCTAAAAAATGATTTAAAAATTCAGATGAATCATTTTGAACAAATGAATCAAAATATATTTTTTCTTCATGTATTTTCCTCATGAATGTTTGTATTAAATTAATAGGATTGATTATATCAGTTGAATCATCTGACCACATTTTATTTTGAATATTCATCCATTCATTTATTAAAGGAGTTTCTCTTAATTTATAAGTATCAATTTGATGTTTAAAATTATCATCACTCAAAACATCTATATGTGATAAACATTGTAATGCTGAATTTAAATAACATGTATTACCATGATTTTGTAATCCATTATTTCCTTTCGGCATATTATTTACAATAATTATTATAATTTTAAATATTAATTGTCACAATTACATTTATTTTCATCTACATTATTTTTTACTCTATAAAATAATACACCCATTAATATTAATAAAATTAATGCTAATATTATTATGAAAGTTATAGTTTTGCAATCACAGTTTATATTCATTATATAATTAATAATATATTTTTTTTTTGTAAATATAATATATATATAATGAGTGGTGTTGTAAATGTAGATGCTATCGTAAATTCATTGACATCTGTCATAGACACAGTAAAAGGATATAAAGTTGATGGTGAAGGTGAATTCAAAAAGATAGCCGACGCGGCCATTAAACTACCCATTATAGTGTTATGGTTTGTTAAGATAACAGATAATCATGGAAACAAATATCTATCTTTATTTTATTTAGATGAAGAAAATTTTTATGCTGATACAACTAATTATTATAGATTCATTAATAACCACGATGGTACACCAGCTAAATTAACTGATATTCATTATAAACCTGATTCTGAAAATTTTTACGTACAATTTACAGAATCACCATATGGAGATAAATACTTTGAAGTAGATAAGAAAGCTGTGTTGAGCGATAGACCAATTGATTTTAATAGAGATAAACCTGAAGATTTTCTTAAAGAAATCTGGAAAGCAGAAGACGAGGATGAAACATCAGTTGATAATGATAAAATTACTGAACAAGTGGTAACAGCCTTGGATGCTGGTGATGGTATGGGAGAAGCCATTAAAAAATCACTTGAATCTTTGCGGAAAGAAAAAACTTTTAGAGTTTTAAAAAATTACCAAATTTATGTGGCACCTGGTACTAAATTATACGATGAAGTAGGAAAGTATAAATCCCACAGTGGTGGTGCGCATCTCCCCCGAAATGTGAGACAAAATATTGGATCCCTTACTGTTCCCGTAAAAAAAGAATTTTTGAAACGTATAAGGCAGGCACAGATTCAGCCACGAACTCGAAATTACCGTAAAAAGAACTGGCCAAATGAAAAAATTCAATATATTATAAACTTCTCAGGTTATGATGAACACACATTGCACGGAATTGAGAAAATCGTCGAAGAACTCTCAATCAGCACACCGCCGGTAGCGGCAGAACAGCTGCCACAACAGATAGGCGTTACGGACCAAGTTGCCCGCAGCGCCGTCACCGGCTCGTCCGCCAGCAGCACCGGCACCGAGCCCTCATCTGCCGAAGAGGCTACGGACGCCGAAAGTGATGGAGGTCCTAAATCTAAACCTGTCAAATCTCCCAATCCAATGGAACCTTCTATAACAAAAATTAAAGTGGAAGGAAAATCACCTATATATCTTATTAATCTTAATTACTCTTACAATTATGGTGAACCGAAACCGAAACACGAAAATATCAAAAATCATTTAAAAGGATTGTACGGTCAAGAAATTGAGATGAAAAATCTTATTATAGTAGATGAATGGGATGGAGGTGTCGAAAGATATAATTCTGAAGTTGAAGTTTATTTAGTCAGTGGTGATGGAGGGTGTAATAGCATGAAACTAAAATTAAATGATAAAGATTACAAAAATAACATAAAAGTACCTGGTAAAACTGTACCAGATGGAGTTATTTTAGCTGCCGGTGCTACAACAGAAGCCATAAAAACACCATCCGGATTATCATTATATAATGGTCAGGTGTATAACTATAATACTAGTGATGGAAAAAATAAAATATACGATATATGTGTTTCATCAGATTTAGATGTAGATGGACAACTTAAATATATTACAAATTTACATCGTGAGTTTGGTTACGGAAAAATTGATGAGTTTCCTATCGCCCACGTAGAACCAGGACAACAACGACATCACGATTTTGATGTATTAATGAAAACAATTGCTGATTTAAAAGAGGTAGATATTAGCAATTTTGCTTCTGGAAAGGATCACGCGGAAATAAAAGCACTAATTCAAAAAATAAAAGAAAAGATAGACAATATTAGTATTAGAATTATTAGTGAATATAATAATTTAAGTAATATAAATAATTTTTTAAAATTATGTCAAGTATTAAAAGAAAAAAAACTAATATATTTTCTTAATGAATCTCAAAAAGAAATAATAGAAAAAGGTGAAAGATTTTCAGATAGTAGAAGAACTTTATATTTAACAATTAAAGGTAAAGACATACAAACTATTGATAGAAATGATGAAAGTAATAGACAGCCATCCCAACTCAGTAAAATAGAATTTATAACAAAAGATATTTTAAGTACTTTAGAAGAAGAAAATCTGCCATTTGAAATGAAAAATATAACTATTACAAGGGAATCGCAAGATAGTGATTATGGTATATATAATATTGATATGATTATGTCATCATATTGGTTATGGCAAGATAATTATAGAGATTATACTAAAACAATTACAGGTTTAGAAGAAAACATAATTAAAAAACAAATGGATTCGTGGAATAAGGATTTTTATATAGATCTTCCTAGATCTTCTAAAGAATATTCTGCAAGTTATTCATTTAAATTGAGAGCAATTGGGTGCCAAAAAAAAAACGATACTAAAACGGCCGTGGCGACCGTGCTCGGGGCGGCGGTGCTTGGAGTTGCATCTGTGGTGGCGACGTGGGGCGCGGGTCCGCTTTTGGGGGCGGGGTACGCAGCAATGGGAGCGGTGTCCGGGGCGGCAGGGACCTTTGCTGGGATAAAATTAGGAGACTTACCCCCATGGGCGGCCACGGTATTCGGAAGCATAGGGAGTAAATATACATTTCTATGTGATCCAAGAGATAGTTTAGAATATGCAAGCAACACTTTTAAAAAGTTACCTGATTGGAAGAATATTGAGACCAAGACAACGGAAACCGGAGTCGTCATCACCGAACGCGACACCGAGCCAAAAAACCACTTACTAATAGGTTTGGACCCGGGAAACTATCAAGCAGAGTATTATAAAATTAAGGCAGATGCGCTGATTGAATTTAATAAAATTGTTAAAAATACTGAGGATTTATTGTCCGTTGATGTTTCAAAATTTGCTCCGCCGGAGACGGCGCCGGAGCGCCAGAGTCGTGGGGTGGGGGGGATGGTGTCCGTGGGCGGAGGAAAATCCGAATCACTCACAGATGAAGAAAAGAAAAAACTTATAAATGAATCATTATTATTAACTAATTATAATATATTAAATGAATACCTCCCCTTTAAATTTATAAG